>Ga0126342_10005797_pt1 | contig 21705 bp, 18 predicted proteins | sample Cyp1metagenome_FD_92528 | JGI IMG/M metagenome (GOLD analysis project Ga0126342, IMG submission 92528) | Coral microbial communities from Lord Howe Island, Old Settlement Bay, Australia - Cyphastrea 1 metagenome | ecosystem: Host-associated > Invertebrates > Cnidaria > Coral ... | reverse complement strand
CGTCAACAACAACGTCGTCAACAACAACGTCGTCAACAACAACGTCGTCAACAACAACGTCGTCAACAACAACGTCGTCAACAACAACGTCGTCAACAACAACAACAACGACAACGACAACGACAACAACAACAACAACAACGACAACGACAACGGTCATATATAAGGAGACACGGTAGCTCAAAACATGGCTCCTGGACAGAGAAACACCATGCCTAGCATGTCTTCTGAAATTCGGATGAATTTTGCTGGAAACACCCTCCTGGCCACACTGAAACACCATGGCAGTGAAGGACGAACAAACCACAAAATGGCATCAAAAAACTGCCTAACGTGTCTTCTGAAACCCGTAGAAACTTATGTCCGAAGCTCTTCGCGGCTGCAGAAGCATGCCGAAAAGGAGATATGGTAGCTCAAAGCATGGCTCCGGGACAGAGAAACACCATGCCAGTGAAGGACGGAGAAGCTACAAAGAAGCGCAGAAAAAGTCCTTATTGTACGTTGCCAGCACGTAGAAAAAGTGCTCTCTTTCGATCAATGTGTTGACTTCTGGCATCTTGGAACCCTCTAACTTGCACCTTCCCAAGCCTTCTGACCTTGCGCCTTCCCAAGTCTTTCTTTGCGCTTTGGACATGTCATTTTTCCCCGATTTTTGGCAACATAGACAAAAAAGGGCTGCTGAGAGCTTTAACACAGGCGCGTTGACAGACAGACACTTTTACACAAAGAAGTCTTTACACTGTTACACAGAGAGCTTTTACGCACGGAAGCTTTCACGCATAGAAGTTTTTACACAGAGAAGTCTTTACACAGAGAAACTTTTACACGCAGAAGCTTTTTCACGCAGAAGCTTTTACACAGAGAAACCGTTACACAGAGGAGCTTTTACACACAAGGGCGTTTACACACAGACGCTGGTACACAAAGAAGTCTTTACACAGAGAGCTTTAACACACAGGCGCGTTTACACACAGAAACTTTTCCACAGAGAAGTCTTTACAGAGAGAGCTTTTACACACGGAAGCTTTCACACACATAAGTTTTTCCACAGAGAAGTCTTTACACAGAGAAGCTTTTACACACAGGCGCATTTACACACAGAAATTTTTGCATAGAGAAATCTTTATACAGAGAAGCTTTCACACGCAGAAGCTTTTACATAGAGAAGCTTTACACAGAGAAGTCTTTACACCGAGAAGCTTTTGCACGCAGAAGCTTTTACACACAGAAGCTTTTACACTGAGAAGTCTTTACGCAGAGGCGCTTTTACAGGAAGTGGAAAGTTGAAATTGGCAGCAATTATTTAGGAAAAACACTTCGCAGAAGCTTTCGGGAACAAGCCTTCCCCACTTGCTCCAAGAAAAAACCTCCGATTTCCAACAAAGTTCCAATTCCATGATTCCATGCATATGTTCAAAAAAGCATGAGGAATATATGCCTGAAGCAGGTCTCCATTCAATTGCTTTGAAGCCCACCCTGCGATGAAATCGAAGGTCAAGTAATCCGGCGGAGCCGACGATGAGCGTCAGCTCTAAAATAAACTGTTGTATCAATTTTGTGGTGTGTGATATAACCATTAACAATAAACTAACTATCCAACTAATTATGGTGCAACTATGGATGTCAGTGATTTATGGTTTTGTGGATGTTGACCATTAATTTGTTTTAAGAATGGATCATGGGTTATAACTTTCGTTACCCTCATGTAAATTAACAGTTCGATGCGGGAAACCCACCATGAATCTTGATCATATTCTTGGAGTAACCTGGATTTTCCGCATCTATGTTAGTGTTTAGTTACCCTTGGGCAATTACTATAGCTACCATTAACAATATGTACATATATAATATATATAAATACATGTATGTGTTGTATCTATTGATTATTTGATGCATATGTATATATATATAACTCGGCTTAATGTTAATGGGGTCTAAAAACAAACCTTCACACTGTGTCCTACCTCTTGGAGGTCTCATGGAATGGGATGGGAATTCATGGGGATAGACCATGATATATCAAAAAAACATTGGAGATTATGGGACAAAAAACACATTTACAAATGGTGGTTCAATGTGGTTCAATATTTTTTGAAATTTGGATAACAATAAAACATAATCCATTAAAATTGGGGGGTGCTTGATTTTTAGGCAATCCCTCTGTGTAGTACTTTCAAAGCATGACGTTTGACACGTTTGAAACACTTGTTAAAGACACACATTTAACTCATGGGCAGTGCCTTTTCTGTTGGTCTAATCTCATTATACTGGCTGGTTCACAGAGGTTCCCAAAATGAGTTACAGGGAGTACAATAATCCCCTACAAACCAGGTACAGTAATTAGTATAGCCCCTATATTAATCCACAGGTATTTTGGGCGGTCACCCCGTAAAGGTTCTCAGATGAATTTTCAGCAATGATGGGCCATTCATAGGTCTCATTGTTGTGTCATTTTCGGAGGCTTATTTTTTGGTCTCCCATTCCCCTGTCTTAAAGGTTCTATGTTAGTTGGCGGGATGTCGCTCTTGGCCTTAAAAAGAAATCAACAATCGAGCTTTTTCAGGGGACACAGATCGTTAGCCAAGTTGGTATATATATATATGTATATACATAGAAATACATAGAGGGTTAATTTTTAGGGGTTTCCATAAATGGGGATGATTATGGGTGTACCCCAATAGCTGGATGGTTTAATGGACAATCCTAATGGATGACTTGGGGCACCCCGATTTCAGGAAACCTCCATGGATAACTATTTTATATAACTAGTGTTACGTGGTGCTTCTATAGTTGGATGGGGTTGCAAAAAAAACAACTGGCAGGCACCACCGAACGAATCAACCCTTCGAGTTCCGACATCTCCGTGCTTTCTTCGCCAATGCTTGCATGCGATTCCGGCGCGTGCGGGCTTCCTCGAGTGACGAAACGGGGTGACAAAATGGCGGGCAGATCTTTTCATGGCTTAACCTCTGGTGATTTAACAGTTTTGCCGCGGAAATGGACCATTTATAGCTATTTTCCCTATTGAATATGAAGATTTGACGGTTCGCAAGCTGTCAGTCATTACCAGAGGGTACCTCCTCCGGTAGGTAGGATAACATGGATTATCCCAATTCCCAAGAGGCTTCATGCATGGTATATTACACCAACATGAACCAAACACCTTACTTTATTTTAATAATCAAATCATCTTAGATAAATTAAGAAAAATTAGATAATCTAAGATAATTTTAAATAATCTTAGATAATCTAAGATAATTTTCTATAATCTTAGATATACAGGTCAGGGTCTGCGGCGCATCTTACCATGTCGTAGGCCTTGGTCCCAGTGTTGGAGTCAACAAGCCCAGGAGAACGAAGAAATCCTACCGTCATCCAACCTGACAAATGAATACAGTTATGGCCGATTACCGGGTTACCGATTATAAGTTGTTATAACTGGTTATTTCTATGGGATTATACATTCCATATTTATGGGATTAGAAGTACTCAAATAAGATCTTATAGCTGGTAGAAATGATACATAATTCTTTGTCTTTAAATGTCGTTAATTGAACTTTGTCTGAGACCCCCTGTCATTCCCGTGAAATACTGATTGCTTACCAGAGATTCCCATACACTGGATGACGTGAATCGTATTTTTTTGGATAGTGTAACTTAACCATACTTAACCCACGTTAGAAAGGAAAAAACACATCAGCTAACATCAGCTAACAAGAGTTTTCATGGGCTTTGGATCTTTTGAACAACTGGAAGCTCAATTCTCTTTGGCACAATTCTTCATAGGGCGACCTTTCTCTTGAAGCTCAATTCTCTGAAGATATGCGTTTGAGATGACCGGCAAATATAATATATAGCTATTATTGTAAATAGCCTATATTACATATATATATAAGATATCCATTTATAGCCTGGCATATATACTATATTACACACACATATATATATACTATATACATATATATATATATATATATATATAATGACTATAAATGATGACTGGGATTTCAGCGTTGAGGCGGTGCCGAAAAAAGCGCCAAGTGACTTGCGGAGTGCAGAAGTGGCAATGTGCGCATGCGTCTCCCTGGGACGGATCAACATGGCGATTCATGGCTGTGTTATGATGAAAATTACTAGGCTAAATATGGCTGGGGTTCATTATGTTTATTCAAAACCGAGATATACGTATATATATATATATATATTTATATATATATGTGTATCCAAAAAGCAAATATATTGTATATATATAAATAAATAAACAAATAAATAAATAAGTAAATAAATAGAATATATATATATATATCCCTCCAGTTGGATGGGTGAAAACAAAACCACACACATATTACTATTGGAAGCCACTTCGTTGGCCACGAATCCTGTGTAGCTTGCGTGAATGCCGGTGGGATGAGCGGATGAAGCCTACTTAGCCTCTGGTAAAACCATCGAAAAAACATGGAAAAACCATATGAAACCATAGGTTACCCTCTGGTAAACCTACAAAAAACGATGGAACACCATGTTTAATGGGAAAACTCAGTATTTCTATGACCATTTTCAATAGCTAACCGTTAGTTTACCAGAGGGGATCCCAGCTATAACCAGAGATAGCTACTTAGTAAGTGGGATGAGCCAAGAAGTTTTAGGACCTACAAGTAGCTATGTTTTGGTTTGCCGGCCTACCAACGTAAATTGAAGGATCACAATCGCATGCCACAATTGGCATGCCAAAATCAAGCCCTCACAATGGGCGGTTGGAACCTAGTTTCCTACACAGTAGGCCCCACAGTGGTTGTTTTAAGAACCCATCCAACTGTAGATATATCCTCCATAAATCCAACAGTTGTCATTCTAGTGTACCAACCTTCAAGGTTCCACATCTCTTGGCCTCAGGTTCATCATCAATTTTCAGATCCCCGAGGGATTTACGGCTTTAAATCCGCACGTCTTCAGTCACGCCAAGCACTTCGCTGCGCCTTGCGACAACCGTCCTCCTTACGAGTGAAGTAGAGGCAGGGAACGCAGCACCTGACTGGATGATCTGATGCTTCACAACTGCAATAACTTATAATCTCTATAGGACTTATGATTAACATTGATTAGTATTGATTAACATTGATTAACTGTAGGACGTATGATATATCGAACAAAGGTTAGATGGAGGGATCATCCCAGCATAGGATCACTCATTGGCTTCCCATATGCCGAGTATATGAAATGTTGTCAGTATACTACATATGGATAAACCATAAGGTTTTTTGGGTACATTTTTTGGATCATATTGTCTGAATAATCCCTGAAATAATTTAAGATACCACATGAATTCGTCTGAATTGGATCCAATTGCCTCACCTGGAGAAACCACTGTATCAATACGCATGATATGTGCCATTGTCAAAATATGGGATTATGGCACATAGGGCGAATGATCAATATTGGAAAACACACATATTCATAGATTTTCAATCACCACAAATCAATAGGATGAATGATGATTATCATGGTTTATGGTGATCCTTGGCCCTGCAAAGTGCTGATGTCGGCCTGGGGTACATCCGAAAAACACCAGGGATCGGTTTCCCAGATTCAAGATGAAACCTCCGTTTTCCATGGCCCAGTCTATGTTATATATATATATTATAATATTAACCATCTGCAGTTATGGCCCTTTAGTTCCAATTACTTATAATCCCATAAATATGTTTTATGTATATCCCATAGACATAACCAGTTATAAAACGCGATTTATCATTGGTAAACGACCATAACTGTGATGACTGGGGTACGCAATTTTGACCAGTATACTTAAATGGCAATGACCAAGGCTAATATGGTACATTGGTAAATTAATTGGGCTATTGGGTTCTTAGATCATGGTACATTTACCAAGTAATAATGATACTGTTCTAACACCATGATATTACTAAGTAATAATCAATTATTAAATCAGTGGTGTTTGGGAATTACCAAGTACAGTATACTTATCAGTGTCCAGGGCGCTCTGGCTCTCACCCAGCTGCGACACCAGCGCGCACAGCCCTGCCGCATCTTTCCAGAACACCATGAGCACTGGAGCTGCCAGGGACATTCCGACCAGGGCCAAGTGTACCATTGACATAGGGCCGGGGCTGTAGGACGTCTTTCCCCACGGGTCTCTGACCTGATGGTTCTGGTGCTGCCTTCAAAGGGATGCAAGATACAAACGGTTCAGGAAAGGAAATGTATTGCCCTTGGCCGGTAGGCTGCCACGATTGCCGGGTTCTGGCTAAATACAAGGTCAACTTGTGACATGTATCTCGTCATCTCGGCCATCTCGCCCGCCGATGCTGACACGAGGGACAACACCATCGCCGTGCCCCCTTTGAGTGCCTTGTGGACACTGCTCAGAATGCGTGCCACAGCGAGTGTGGCGTGTCCATCCTGCCTGCGGTCGAGTTCATTGCTCAGCTCCTTGTTTCCTGTGAGCATTTTGGCAACGAGCTTGACATGGTATGCCATATCGTACGGCATGTCGTCGCCGCACCTCCTCACCATGTCTTTGTATGCGTCGAGAGTCGGGTAGTACACCTGAGGTTGCTCCGACGGGAGCCCGACTGTCAACAGCTCGTGCAGTGTGCCGAATTCTCTCTCCTCAATGTTGTCTCCCAGGCGCATTCTCGACTGGATTAGAAGCAGTAAGGCCTACGTGCAGCATGGGTTACTGTAGTATCTATATGCATATATACATATATCCATATACAGTATTTATATTTTTATATACATATATTATACAGTGTCATTTTGTGTATATGTATATATACCCTCTGGTTATTTAACATAGCCATGGAACATGGCCTGTAGAAATAGATTATTTTCCCAGCTAGAAACCTCCATTTTTGTGGGATTTTCCATTTTGCAATGTTAAATAACCAGAGGGTTCATCCACTAATCATCCACTGATCATCCATTAATCATCCACAAATCATCCAATAATCATCCATTGTATAAATACATTGTATCATTTTGTATATATACAGATACACCATATTGTTTGGTCGTCATCTTGACCAACGTAGACCTTTCCGTGAAATCTGGACCGTTTCGGTGGTGAATCCTCGGCACAGGTGGTCTGTTTTGATCTTGCTATTGCCATGCGTTTCATGGCCAAAAGAGTCAAGACATGTTGTACATGTATCTCACATATACATATCAATAAATAGTATATACATAATACGCAAACACACATACATATGTAATTGTATACCAGTAGTACCGCACAAGGCGGTGGTGGAAGTTTCAAAAATAGGAAACCTATAGGAGAGGTTGGTTGTTGTAGGTGGTTGATGTCTCCTCTCTTTCTCTCTCTCTCTCTCTGTCTCTTTCTGTCTTTCTCTGACTATCTACCTACCTACCTACCGATCTATCTTTGTATCTATCCATCTATGTATCTATCTATGTATCTACCTATCTATCTACCTATCTATCTATCTATCTGTCTATCTAACCTAATCTAATCTAATCTAAACTATCTAATCTATCTAATCTATCTGATCTATCTGATCTATCTGATCTAATCTGTCTAATCTGTCTAATCGAACTATCCAATCTATCTAATTTATCTAATCTATCTAATTTATCTAATCTGTCTAACCTGTCTAATCTGTCTAATCTGTCCAATCGGTCTAATCGAATCTATCCAATCTATCTAATCTATCTAGTTTATCTAATTTATCTAACCTATCTAATCTACCTAATCTATCTAATCTATCTAACCTATCCAACCTATCTAACCTATCTATCTATCTATCTATCCATCCATCCATCCATCCATCCATCCATCCATCCATCCATCTTTGAACTTGACAACATCAAAAACGAAACGATTCTGCGAGACTTCCTCATTTTTCGAAGTTGACAACATCAAAAACGAAAGAATTCTGCGAGACTTCCTTCAAAAATGGAAAGTTCAGTTGAGTGCAGAGCTGACGGCCTCGTACCATTGCGTTTTGCGATTTTTCCAGTCCATCTGTCTAAACTACTGCGCCTGCCACGAAAAAGTTATGCCAGGTCGTACGAAGTGCTGCACCTGTCACGCAGAATCATCTCAGTAAACCTGAAAATCTGAGGCTCCAAAATGCAACCGCTCTCAGAAATAATCAGCGCTCGGACCTCCTAACAGCTCTGATGAACATGTCTCTTGTACTGCGCCTGCCACGGAAAATGCATCTTTGCAGAGCCTCTTCACGCCTACCATCGTTTTTGGAAATGCTACAAAACCCTCCCTCACGTTTTGCTCACTTTTGACAAGGTCCACAATCCCTTGTGCCTGCCACGCGAAACGATATCTGAGCGTTCAAAAGTGGTCCGAACCCTAGTGTTTTTAACATTTTGACTTCGAAATGTGCTTCGTGCCACAACGGCGTGCACTTTTTCGACATCTCAACTTCCAAAAGTGGTCCGAACCTGGCGTGTTTTGTGCATTTTGACTTCGAAACGCGCTTCGCGCCACAACGGCGTGCGCCTTTTCGACATCTCAACTTCCAAAAGTGGTCCGGACCTGGTGTGTTTTGTGCATTTTGACTTCGAAATGTGCTTCGTGCCGCAACGGCGTGCAATTTTTCATCTCTCATCTAGCCAGCTGGCTCCACACCCGCCGCTTTAGCGAGACTACTTTTCAACCCTCCGGAGCCACAGATCATTGGAAAAACACAGTGTTTCGCGACTTTCCTACCTTTACACGCACCTGCATCTTCTTTCTTCTGACTCTTTCTCTTCTCTGATCTTCTCTCTTCTGCTCTTCTCTTCTCTGTTCTTCTGCTCCACCTCTGCTTTTCATCTGTCCATATTGTCGGAAGTTTGACTTCTAAACTTCCTTCGATAAATATTACCTTACATTATCTATATGTAATCATCCATCCCAGAATGGCAATCTCCGGTCGGACCATCCCAACTTGACCAGACGGCGTCTGGCCTCTGGAGGGGCCCGAAATACCAGCTATTGTTGTATTTACTGTAGCCTGGTTGGTGGTATACCTACCTCTCTGAACAATATGAAAGTCAGTTGGGATGATGACATTCCCAATATATGGAAAAAAAGTTCGAAAAGACCAACCAGTAGCTATAGGACAATATGCATGCTGATTGATGATTAATGATGATCAATTAATGATGAACACTGTACAGTTCTGGTCCTTTATATACCAGATATTGGTGTACTTGTAACCCCATAAAAATGGAATGTATAATGCCATAGAAATAACCAGTTATCACATGTTATCACCATTTATTACTTTTCTAAATGGCCATAACTGTATCCTACAGTAACAGTATGAACCAACCTTCCATTCACCTGTTGGTTTACCTTGATGCTTAAAATTGTGTAAACTCAAAGTGTTCCTTTGTCACGCCAACACATTCTGATCTGGAAAATCATGTCACAAATTAAACCACCGTTTTTTTGATCATTAAATCCTTACTGATCCAAGATTGACACACTTTTTTCCGCCCCTTTTGTACCACACGTCCTTCCCAAAAACAAACAGACCAAATTTTATTTCCGTTCCACGAGTTGATTCATCCTTTCAATCCCCACCTTTCATGGATAAATCTCGGTTGACCCACTTTTTCTCAACGTCTTCGAAGTCCCAGGTGCCCCGAAATGTGAAGAGCCACTTTATCTACGGTCGTTAGCTCCCTGCAAAGCGCGGAAATCCAAGGGATTGGAGGTGCGGCGATGGGTTTTTATGGCCCAAAATACCCTCTGGTAAACTAGCAGTTTGCTATGGAAAATGGCCCATAGAAATAGATGGCTTACCTATTAAAAATTGTGATTTTCTATAGCTATGTTAAATTACCAGAGGGTACATGGAATGATAACCCCATTTATAACCATAGAAATCACCGGTTACAAAAGGGCTCAAAAGTTGTAGAAAACTACTAGAAATGGGTACAGTACAGGTCCAAAGACATGGGACATGGTACCCTAAATCATAGCGGATGAATGGATGTGTAGCTGGTGAATTTCATAGGTTTTGACTATCCCCAACTATCAAAACATTGGATTTAACTGCTAAGAATCGGGGTAATAGAACTTAAAATGTAGTACCGATAGTTGATTTATTATTGCTATATGATGCTTCTGGTGGCTTATGACTAATTTTATGACTACAAGCAGCGTTGCATTTGTGGTGGATATGTTTGGGGGTCTGGTCTTCCCGTGGGTACGAATCACACTTTCAAAGCTGTGTATGAACTATTTTCATCTATTTTCCCCATTTAAGAATGGCAAATGATTAGCGCAACCACCCCAGGTTTATCTATTTTTTTTGCAGGAAAATGGGGCGGAAAACGATGAACATTCTGGAGTCTGCTATTGTAGTTGTTTATTTTTCTGCCAAGATCAACGACCCCAAACATGGTAAAATACCACGGAGAAAAATAGAGAACATCACGGTCAGTCATGGTCAATCGTATATGGAACAGGAGGCCAGTCATGGCTGGTCGGTATACTTCTCCATGGGTGACAGCTAAACAGGAAAAACCCCTAAGTGACATTCACTTGCGACCGAGGTTGACCCACGGTTCTTACACCATGTCATAGATGATATGATGATATTCACATATTCACATATATCTAGATGATCATATCCAGATATATCTAAATAAACACTTCTTCACATTTCCATGATATATCTACTTTATATGTTTATATGCAATTGTATATACCCTCTGGTAAACTAGCATAGACCCTGAAACTAGCCAATTTTTAGAGTGGAAACTAATCTTACAACCCCGATGACTGCCACGGTCTGTGTTAATTTACTGTAGGGTGCATACATAGATCTGCGTAAATTATAATATTTCACTAACCTGAATAGTTCGGCCATAAAAGGGGATGATTTCCCTAAAAAAACATATTCCCAGGGCTCGGTCGCAGTGAGGTCGTTATAATTTACCCAGATCATATATCTATATATCTATATCATATATCATCATATCTATCTCTACATATCTATATCATAGATGATCATTTCCATATGTGACTCTCTTGTTGGGGTAAACGCTCCGCTAAGAAACATATGAGCCGCCGGATCCAGAGATTTTGCCCCAGAAGGCCTCTCCGTGTGTTGACCCTCCGGTACCGCAGCGAAACAACCAACCTCCTGTGAGCGAAACAAGAACTGTCGGCTTCCCAAGTTTTTGGGGAAATCTCTGATTTGTTGGAGATGATATTGTCCTAATTCCATATGATTCCGCGTGAATAACTTAAATTGCTGCTGATTTTTTCTTGATTGGTCGGAAGTTTTGTTGTATACTAGGGTTATGAAGGAACATCTGAACCAACCCATGGAAAAGTCATCAAGCAACGAGTATTTCATGGATTGCCGGCCTGGAAGCCTCACTTAAAATGCACCAAATAGCCATTGAAAGATGAGGAACATGAGGAAGTACAAGTGTAGAATTGGTATGGCCATTGGTTAGAATTGTTTAGAAATGAAGCATACTTCTTCAGATATGATAAATATTAGAATTTCACCAAGATGGTGGGTAACTTCCATTGTCTGATTACCAAAGGGTACTGTCAATGATCATATTCTGTTGATGTGACCAAACAAATGGATTACTGGTTGGTGGTTTCAACCCCTCTGAAAATAGTCAGTTGGGAGTATTATTCCCAATATGTGGAAAAATAATCCAAATGTTCCAAACCACCAACCAGATTATTGTTGTTTTTTTCATTTTTTCCAACCGGCAACGACACACATATGTTGAATCCATATGAGGTACCATCAACCAGGGTTTCTGCGCTCTGCTTCGATCATCTCTGGCATATCTCACCATGGCTCAAACATAGGGTAGCCATCCACCATTTACCCTCTGGTAATTTAATGGTTAGCTGTTGAAAATGCTCATAGACATAGTTGATTTAGCCATCAGAAAATGGTGATTTTCCATAGTTATGTTAGTATGATTAATTGCATGTTGTCCTCTCTGGGAGAAATTGTGATTTTCCACAGTTGTTTGTATGTTTACCAGAGGGTATAGATGATGGCCTCTCATTTTTGAACCTCCAGGGGATTTTTCAACAAACCAATGCCCTCACCACCAAAACAGCACAACTCGAAGTGGGGTACCACTTCGGAACTCGCCAACTTGGTGAACATAGCTACAATAAATAGGCAACTTATGGTGGATACTGTATATCTCTATATCTATTTATGGTATTTTATAGTTAGATGAGGTTGTCAACTTATAACGAACTAGTGGGTCGCGGCTTTACGAAACCACCTGGTCACCTGGTTCATCCAAAATGGTTTGCGGCAATGAAATAGCTGTAGCTAATGAACTAAACAAACTTATAGCTGGGGGGGCCAGCTTGTTATATCCCGATTGCAATATCATGTAACTGTAGCCATACATTCATTGTTGATTTTTTTCCCTCATGATATCCCTTTTGATATCACACTTTTGATGGTTTACCCCAGACATGATCTGCCCTGACTTTCTGACTTTCCCTCTCCTCGTCATTAGACTCATGGCTGGTGCTCTGTGTTGTGCTGTCATCTGATCGAATAGATTCCAGGCCTCACCAGGTGATGTGTTTTGTGGCCGGTAACATGGTCTTGGAATGCTTTAGTCAGTGGGATTGGAAGCTGAAACATGGAGTCCGGAAGATGATGAAGTCAGTGCTTGGATTTGGCAAGTGTTTTTTGTTCCATGTTTGGCACGTAAGGGAGTGCGATCGCAGGTCATATTTCTCTCAATAGTAATAATTCGACTGATTAAAAATGAGTCAATCATTGATATCCCATTCTCGAAGTGAGAGTTGACTTAAAAAAACGAACCAAGTTTCCTTCGCATACATACATACTTGATATCCATGGAACAACCATATGATTCTCAAATGGATATAGGTCAAAACGCGAAAACATTGTGCATGGTAAGAGTACGTGTTCACCATCCATTTCGATGGCAATGGGGGTCGAAAGACTCATCCGGAGGTCAGATTTTCTGTCGCCATGAGGACTACAGTACTTTTTGTGACTAACTTGACAGAACATGCCAACCATCTAAGATACCATGCATTTTGTGCTGGCTATATAGTGATACAGTGATATATATATATATATGTAAAAACATACATATATACACCCACATTCGTAGCAAACAGTAAAACGGTCATATTGCCCATCAAAACTTTATCCAGGTGGATATATTCCAATAGCTTGAATATGTCCCAATGGGAGTTAAGCCAACAATATTGGGATCATAAAAATATGAGTTACCAGGCAGTTACCAGCAAACACTAACTATATATATATATATATCACGAAACAATAGGAAACAAGTGTTTTCACAGCAGAAGTAAGCGTCTCTTCCATGTTTTCTGTGCTACGTCCATGTATTCTCATATATTTTCTTGGAACATGCGTTCCACCAATGTTTCAACTAATATGTTTGCATCACTTTTCAGGTTGCATTCTCTCGACCTTGTGCCACGCTCCAAGACCAGCCATCTTTGCTGGACACTCTGCATCTGGATGTAGCGCTGCTCGAGAGCCCTAAAGGCACTCACGAAGTGAAGGGACATTCTGCAGTTGAAAGTTCCCTGTATTGCTCTTCCATGGGTAGCGTTCTCCGGAGTTCCAGAAAGTCTGAGCGCCTTCGAATATTCTGTGAATGAAGCAATTTGTCCACCTCCGTCCACAGCCCTGCAGCCTGCAAAAAACCGTCCCGGTGATGATCGACTCAAGCAGAGCTCAGTTAACAGTGAACTATCCCTACAAAGAGGAATCCCACTCATGAATCTTTGTAGATGCCAAACTTACTGGCCCTGCATTTTCTTGGTCGCTTAAGTGCATTCATATCTAATGAATCAACTATATATATATATATTTATAAAACCAAAACCTAAGACATGCTACATGGCTGTACACATATATCATATCTATATATATATATATATCTATATCTATATATATCTATATATCTATATATATATATATACATTATTAGACTATATCTAAAGATTTCTAGCTTGGTGCCAGCTGAGTACTTGGGAGATGACCTGGGCCGGCTGCCGAGTTCAGGTGTTAGCTTCCATGATATCAGGTAATATATATATAGATATATATATGGGGTAACCATATTATGGGAGATAACCTGGTTAGGATATCCATGATATTAATAGATCTATAAATAAAAAAAAATATATATATATACATATATTCTGGGCAAATTATAATAATTCACAATAAGGCCATTTTGGGATGATTCCTCCTAGTAACCATGATTCCAGCGAGGTCGCAGTGAGGTCGTTATAATTTACCCTTTTCCTCTGTGCAGAGAGTCAGTGGCCCGACTGGTGTGAAGCCACGATGGTTGACGGTGAAACATCAACTAAAAACGAGCTGAGACTGAGGTCTCTTCCTCCAGTTTCGCATGTTGCGTGCCCCTGTTTGTGAGGTCAGGGAACGCTTCTGCCATAGTCCCTGGGTTTCCCCTTTGATACGTCTGTGTAACTCCCCAGGCATGTTGAGAATCATCTCCGGCAAAACTGTAAAAGCAGGACCCTTGTGGGCAGTTAAATACAAATGCAAGATCTGCAAAACAGCTTGTTGGTTGGGTAGTTCCGCCCTCCACTGGAAGCCGTATGACTCTATGTTTGCTCCTTGTACATAAAGTGACTTGACAAGACAACGCCGGATGTCAGGCCACAGTGCAAACTGCTGGAGGTCAGAAACCTGCTTAAACAAATTGGAGGTCTGGTTCGCCAGTTCTGAGAGTTTAACATTGTGTGCACGAGCAGCTGTCATCGTTGGAAAGGTTTGTAAGTATTCGTTACCCTGCGCATCAGCACGCCTCATAGGCAGGATGAATCCAGCAAAAAGGGCAAATGACAAGGCTAACTCTATCCATGTGATGCCAATATTCTGCCAAGGCACCATGTCAGGCAGAGTTGGCCACTTGACTGTCAACATCCATTCACGGAAAAGGGACGCAATGGTCGGTCCCCACGCGCAGTCGTGAAACATGTGATGTCCCGGTTGTGGTGGTGTCCATGGCTGGCTGACCTTGAAGGCCGTGAGTTGGGTAAGAATATCCACTCTACTGGTTCTCTGTGGCTCACGTTGTGCCGGTTGATTCTGCTGACTGTGAAGCCCTGCATGAAATTTCCCTGCCAAAAGAAAAAACTTATAGGCTTCTACCAAATTGGCTTGTTGCTGGCTGATGTCCTTGTGAATGCGTTCCATATCAGTACGGAGTGCCGGTGAAAGATATTGGTTGGCCAACACTGCAAGGTCGTTGACAGCTTTGTTACCAAGACGGTGATATGTAGTCAACAGGTCAACCTCCATGTCATTCTCATCATGTGCTTTTACCTTGGAAAACTGTTTGGTCCCTAGGTGAATACATGCATGTAAACGTTCCAGAAGGTCAAAATCTTCCAAGTGCGATAGAGTGGCAACATTATCAGTTTCCAAGCATTTAGTCACTCCAGAGAGGGTCACTGTAGAGTCGGTATAAATATGTGTGTTGGAAAACCTTTCGCAAATATACACAATTCCAAGCAGCTCCGCCCTGTGAATGATTTGTTCCCCAAAAACCTTAGTAGTTACCACCGGTAAGAACGTAGAGGGAAGAGTTCCACTATTTCTATACTGTTTGGCATGCCCCTGTCTCTCTGTGTCTGTGCGTGTGACATCAAAAACCACGGCCATGCTGGCATATCGTGCCGTCCTGCTTGCCGGTAAGTGGCAAGATCCATCAGTGAAAAAACGCACAGTCTGGCCATGGATGTCCATCTGGTGCAAGGTATGGTAAAGGTGAAAGTCAATGTCAGGTTCCGGCATGTGATAATGGCATGTGACTACCCAATCTTGCAGTTCGTGAACATGTATGACCGGAAGCTCGTGGATCAGACTTCCCTGGTCTTGCAAGTCTTGAAAGTGTCTTTGGAACGGTCTGCGGAGCTCGTCTAAGGCTGTACAGGTGTACATTCTATGGTGTCGGGTGTCTGGTTGTGAACACAGTTGGCAGGCTGAATCACAATCTGACCATTTGGCTTTTTGTTCACCTGTTTGGAAACCCCCTGCAATTTGGTTGACCAAGCGCCTACGTTCTTGTGGCGTGAATTTGGCTAAAACGGCAAGGGTGTCATCTCGGCTGATGGGCGGGAGCCCCCGCAGTGGTTTGTGGTCGCAGTGCATGGCCAAAAGTTGTTGCTGCCACTCTCTCATCATCCATTTCTTAAGTGTAATTTGGCTGGTATTTAAGAAAGAGATTTGGAAAAATCCTGAAACATTAATGTTACCGAACTTATGAATTGTCCATCCAAGTCGGCAAAGGTAGTATTTCAAGGATCCTGCAGGCCCCTTACATTCCTGATGCAGGCCAGAGTGGCGGGATACTGCAAGGAGAGGCTGTTGGCGCTCTGCTGCTGAACATTTCCACAGGAACCGTCGCGCTGCCAACATGGCATGTTGGACAATGGCCAATTCTGGATCGACGATCCCTTGTGTGCACAGCAACGCAATGGCTGAATTTCGGCTGTTATTGGTTCCGTAAAGAGCTGCTGCAGCCTGATGTCGCATGGCATCAGTATGAACTTTCCCCAACGGAATAACTTCAGTGCCATAGAAAGCCAAAGTATACACGCCGCTTTGAACTAGTTTGGTTTTTGTCTGCAAATCATGTGGCATGTTCTGCAAGTTCAAAAGCAATTTGGCCGCTTGCTGAAATCTCTCCTTTGTTTTGGCAATGCGTGGTGGCCCCGAGTAGGTTTGCTGGAAACCCAGGTCGGCCTGTGTCATGAGGATTTGCACCTGTTGGCTGTCTACATGTCTTGCGAAGGCCTGCCGCAGAAAAGGTCCATGCAGTTTTTGTGTAGACCACAGCCAACACTTAGCCCAGTCTAATGACATTCCAATTAGCTGGCAGTAACTAACTGTCAAATCAATAGCTGGGGAGTGGTGTCGTGGGTTAGTGGTTGACCACCCCCAGTTATCGGCATATGCTGTTGGCCGAAGGCCCTGGCAGCTGTGAAGCAATGAATTGATCCATGCCCATGAAATGCCTATCATCGCCAGCACACTGAAAGGATCTCCTTCAGGAAAGCCGTTATTTGTGGGGGATACTGGGCTACAAGAAATACCCATGGTCCAAAACCTAGTTAGGTCATTGAGGGAACTCTCGAATTTTCTTAGGATGTGGCATGGGGCCCCCTAGGTGGGTCAGGATGCAAAAAGCACCTTGTCGCCGAATGGTATTGAAACACTTAATTAAATCCAGGCTGACCCCCGAAAGGGTTAAATTGGTTAAGTGGGCTTGTTCAAGTAACCATTGGGCTCGGTAAGCTGCATCTACTGGTCCTCTTCCCGCGATGAAACCTGTCAAGGCCGGGGGAAAGAGCTCATGCCATTGTCGGAAAAGTTGAGCTGTTACCATCTTGCTCCATAATCGATAGATTTGGGCTAGGACCGTAATAGGTCTGACATGTTGGGGATATCATGCCGGGTTTCTTAGGTATAGGGTGGGTCTCGGCTTGCATGACCCATGTCGGAAAAGACCCCATGTTAGCTACAATGTGCATCAAGTGAAATATGGCTCTATGTGGCAAGGCCTGCAACTCTGCCGCTGAAATGGCATCAATGCCTCTTGCGCTTGTCGGTTTGAGTGTCTTCAAGGCTGTCAACCATTGGGTAAGATCCAATTCATTCACTTGGATGGCTTTCGTAGGCAGGTATTGCAGCAGCTGCTGCAGTTGTTCAATTGGCACGTCAGTGTCAGGGATTTGCCAGTATTGTTTCCAATGTGCAGTAAGGTCAGCCATGATCCTTTGCGGTGCACATTGGAAGGTGTCTTGTTGGACTGTGACTTCTTCTGGCCACTCCCGGTGCTCGGAACGATGGCAAGTTACTGCATATGGGGTTATTGTCTTAGGTAGACATGGGGTGGAGTCTATTTTGATAGGACTAAACAAATGGAAATTATTACCATTATCCACGTATAAGGTTATGTCATCCTCCTGGACAAGGATGGCAGTAGTTTCAAAAGTGGTTCGCATGGTTTGGATATCAGCCCTGGGCTGGTTTTTCATGCGCTCAAAGGCAAAATGGGATCCATGTAGTTTAGCATCGGTTTTCCGTTGGAATTCTAGTTTCTTGAGCCAGTTTTGGCGGTCAACGTAGGCTTGGTGGTTTGTTTCATGTCGCGCCAACTGCAACAGGGTGTTGGCCATGTCATGTGAGGGCAGATTCCATGGAATCGGACCCACCTCAGGATGAGATTGAGCCCATTTGATGAAATCTGGTCCAAAAGCTCGTGATCGGAGCACAGCTCGCCACTCTTGGAGAATGATACCTTCATTCCCTGGGATGGTCTGGAGTTTGGCTAAGCTGCGTACCACCGCCTGCAGTCTTCGGACTTGTTTTGTCTTTTTTTGGGTGGCATATGTGTGTATCTCACACGGCGGCTGGTAGTCATTTGGCCTCGTGGCAACGCTGAAACTCCTAATATGGTGTCTATAAGGAGTGCGGGGCTGGCATCTACCTCGATAGGCTTTAGGGAGTCCTTTGGTTTGGGGTCGGGGAATGTGTTGGTGTTGCATCTGAGTGGCTCTATATGCATGGTCAATGGCAAACTCAACAGTTTGTCCCCATTCCTCTAGGGTATTGGGTTCTCCCAGTCGTTGGATAGCCATGTCATATCCTGAAGGGATGTGGTCAGGTTCGATCGGCAGTTCAAGAAAAGTTTTTGGCATGGGTAATTTCCAATCATAGATTTCTTGAGTGGGTATGTGAATATCAAGGATTACCACTTTGTGGGTATCAAACAGCGGGTCTTGAAGGACTTCAATGGTTTTTAACCAAGAAGTAATTTGTGGACAGCAAAGAGCATTGCCAATAAGAGTTGCATCACGACATGTAGGTGGCATTGGTTTCCCGTACATGTGTTGGTATAACCAAGGCAAGTCAGTGATGTTTTGTTGACGCAGCAAATTTGAAATTTCCCAGTCGAAGGGGTTACCATTGAAATCGCCGGCAATTATATATGGCAATGGCATTTGTTGTGCGGCAGTGACTGCAGCATGTACCAATTTTGAATTGAATTCGGCGGCATCTGGGGCATTTCGGACCAGTGCATAGATTGTTATGATCTGGATGTGGACGGCACCCAGTTCGAGGACACAATGCAATAGTCGTGAAGTCGCTGCCATGTCAGTGTCAAGGCTGTCAACTACCGTCCTGGAAGGTGGGCGTGATAGCATGCATACTCCGGCAGCTGTACCCCGTAGGGATTCTTGCCCATCTGACCTGGTGACCCGTCGGAAAGGGGGGTGGACCATTGGGCATGAGGAAATGACTTGTTAATTTTCCTGGCAAACATCTGTTGTGCTGTTTTTGTGGCCGCAGTTTCTGCTGCAAGTGCTACGTTTACTCCATATTTATGGCAGAGGGTGTGATACTGGTCTACTTTGGAGACTATGCTAGTTGGGTTGGTGATAGCCATTCGAACGTCAATCGAAGGTCCTGGGTGTTGGGCTTCTCCTACCCTGGCTGCATGAGTCCATGAATGCCAAAATGGCTTCAGGTTCAGCTCGTGGAAGTTATCACGGATACAAAACTGAATGGCTGGTGATATGCAATGGTATTGGGACGGAGTTCTAAGGCACATCTTCCGATCGAAAGGCAGAAATGGCTTCGCAATGTTCTACCTAATGTGTCTGCCGGATGGCTGGGACATAATCTGTACATTGGATTGGCCGGTGAATTCAAATTCTGCTGTTGGAAAAGATTACGGACGCAGAAGATGGCAACAAAACTGAATGGCTGAGAGTGCGCAAAGATTTTGGAACGGAAAGCTGAGGCACTACTTTCTATGACAGAAATGTCCCATAGGCAGTTCATGTGACCAAGGCTTCCGATCAAAAAACAAAATTGGCTTCGCAATGTTCTACCTAATACACCTGCCGGTTGGCAGGGGCATGATCTGTACATTGGATTGGCTTGCGGCTGCAAGCTCAGCTCATGGACATGATCACGGATGCAAACTACGGCAACAAAAATGGATGGCTGGTGTGCAATGGTATTGTAACGGAATGCAGAGGCACTGCTTCCCACTATCATTAGAGAAAGGTCCCATAGGCAGTTCATGTGACCAAGGCTTCCGATCAAAAAACAAAATTGGCTTCGCAATGTTCTACCTACTACACCTGCCGGTCGGCAGGGGCATGATCTGTTATAATTTACCCATATATATATATTATTAGCTAATACACACTCCCATGATATCCATGAACTATCCTAGGATATTCATAGGATATCCAATGCTATCCATGATATTAAAAAAAGGGTACGATGAACTTTGAACGTGCTTTTTTGCCAGCAACACTATTAAAAACCAAGAGGACCCCCCTCCAAAATTTGATGGGTTTTAGTTCCACTCTCTCGAACTCATCGACCATAATTAGACTCCAAAGTTGCTATAAACTATACATCAAATTTACCTCAGTTAAATCACCATGGATCGTTGCAGTTTCAACCTCCGGTGTTGCTTACCCTAGGGTAAACGTTTACTTTTGATGCGGAATTTTCTATGGGTTTTCCGTTCGGAAAATGATCTACGGACCACTGGTGGGTTTCTACATCAATCTATGCTGGTTGGTGGTTGAACCCCTCTGAAACATGATGGAGTGAAAGTCAACTGGGATGATGACATTCCCAACTATCTGGAAAGTCATAAAATTCCTGGTGTAGAAAACCAGATGTTTCCCCAGGAAACCACACCACATGATGCCATTTCCGCATCAATCTACTGACCGCCTGGCGGAGGAAAGAACTCACCGGACTCTTGGAGCTTTGGTTGCCTTTTCGGGGCTCACGGAAATGAATCCGATTTGAGGTGGTGTTTTTGGGGATATATAACTAAATATGATAATATATATATATAAACATATTTAATTATATATATATGTATATATATAAACATATTTAACTATATATTTAACTATATATATATATGTGGTTATAAAATGGTGATATTATTAAAATGGGATATAATGGGATACAAAATAATGGGATATAGTGGCAAATCATGTTATATCATGGGATATACGTACGATACACGGAAATAATGGGATATGACAAGCCATATGAATGTGGATATGGATTCAGCTTAACATATCAACAAATGAGCTGCCAGCAAATAACGGGTCGATCAAAAGGATATTTAGTGAGTCTTGTAGCTAGCAATAAGATAGTTGAGTAGTTGGGTGTTTCCAACAAAATGGGGGTTGGGCCTCCCATTTAAAATTATGGCCATGACATGATTGGGAAAATGAGGTTTTAGACACATTGATGCAGCTATCGTTATCCTATTTTCGGGGGGGGAAAGAGCAACTACACTGCCTACGGATCCAAGTACCTTCTTCTGAATGGGGTATGGATTTGGGGGTTGTCTTGTACCTTCTCAGGAGGTGTTTGGATCCAACATGTTTCGAGGATCCACGAGTTTATGCTGAAGGTGAGACCGTCAGAACAAGAACAGAGCATTTCCACATGAAAATCATACAGTAAGGATCTTCTTTCCAATGATACATACATTACCAGTAGTACCCGCACGAGGCGGGGCGGAAGTTGCCTTAAAGATATATATAAGACTTTTCTCATCTATAGAACTTGCATGCGCCGTGCGCCAGCCAAGCCCGTGCGTGCGTGCACTCTG
>Ga0126342_10005796_pt1 | contig 21707 bp, 13 predicted proteins | sample Cyp1metagenome_FD_92528 | JGI IMG/M metagenome (GOLD analysis project Ga0126342, IMG submission 92528) | Coral microbial communities from Lord Howe Island, Old Settlement Bay, Australia - Cyphastrea 1 metagenome | ecosystem: Host-associated > Invertebrates > Cnidaria > Coral ... | reverse complement strand
TTGTACAGTTTCATGGTTCACCCTCTCTTTTCATTCTCGGACTACCCTTCTGACACCTCGTACCCCCCTTAACCGGGAAGGGGCGTTGGTGCTGCGACTTCGCTCGCGCAGGATTCCGTCAAACCTTGGATGATTTGGGCAGCCGTGACTTAGGAAACCTCCATAACGGTGTGTATATATAGAATTGTATACCTCCAAGAGAAATGCGAATCAAATGGATAGTGGTCGTAAAACTCACCAACGGCAGGTTGGTTTACCATCTGGTTATTTAACATAGCCATGGAAAATCACCATTTTCAATAGGTAAACCTCTATAAATGGGCCATTTCCCATGGCTATGTTAAATAACCAGAGGGTAAAAGATGTGATGCTTTCCATCTCGGGGTTGAAACCTCTCATCAGAAATCTTTTCGTCCGGACAAGAAGTGCCATGCCTGATCAGTAAGAATAGGAGATTAAACCAACAAATTATTGGGAGGGTCCGAAAAAAAAGTTGGTATAGTACCCATCGAACGAACAGAGAATATTACATATGTTATCACCATAAACCCAATGGTGATTTGTGGTAATGTAATCAACTTAGGTATCATAAATCCACAGGAAATCCTCATTTGTTGTTGGTGAAATCTAGATGTTTCAGCAGGTAACTTCTCATTTTTGTTGGTGACAGTGGTGACATCCACCATTTGTTGCTGAATTCAACCCAGCTTTACTACTGCGGACACGACGTTTCTCGTGTTTTGTGGCCGAGGATGTGAGGACGCCACTTTGGCTCTAAACCTCTTCTGGATCGGCGAGTTGCTTGATCCATACCCGGATCAGACCTGCGGAGAATCCATTGGATGTGCAACCAGAATTGGGATATACTGTATTTTTTAAAAATATATATGTATAATATATATATATAATATACATATAATATAATATTATATATATATAATTATCATTTATATACATATATATGTATATAGTGGCAATACAATGGATTATACAACCAATGTAAGATATTTGAACTTGTGCAGGTTCGTGAAAATACTCAATGGTGCACGTTCATGTGGGGAATGATCATACTTCCAGTGGTAAATGTTGCATGGTCGCACTGTTTGGGACAATATTAGATGTACCCTCTGGTAAACAAACATAGCTATTGAAAATTGCCATTTATAGTTGATTTACCCATTAAAAATTGTGATTTCCATAGTTATGTTAGTTTACCAGAAGGTAGGGGTGGCATTGGGTATACAGTACTGTAATCATATAGAATATCCAACACATGGGGTATAAATTGTTGGAATCAATAAAAATAACAATGTAGTCAATTCAATTTGCTGTAATTAAACAATTGCAGCAGCTGCAATCAATTAATTGAAGTTGCTACAATCAAGTAGAATTTATCTAACTGGATTTTTTTTAATTATCCTCCGGCAATCAAACGCGGCAAATCGTGGTTCCTCCGTTGATGTTCTTTTCCCATTCAAAAGCTCCATAAAAATGGGGGGATTCCCAAGATTCCCAAGGCATTTTGCCCACATTTTCTCTAAGGATGCAGTCCACCAGCACCATTGCTGGCTGCCAAGTCGATACCCTGAATGGTCCCTGGGCGGTTCAGCTGGGCGGTTCAGCTTCGCCGAAGCCGAAGATCTTCGGTTAGATCTTCGGTTAGATCTTCGGTTAGATCTTCGGTTAGATCTTCGGTTAGATCTTCGGTTAGATGGATCCAATAGTGGCAGCCAGTTGACCGAGTTGTGATCGACTACCCTCTGGTAATTTAACGTAGCTATTGAAAATGGCCGTTAATAGTTGATTTTCCCATTAAAAATGGTGGTTTTCCATAGCTATGTTAATTTACCAGAGGGTATCACATTTTTACAGTATTCTTAACCATCCAATATCATCCAATTAAGCATTTAATGTCAACCCCGGATGAATAAACCCCAAACGGCTCCAAACGGCTCTTTGATTGGGGAGGTACCATTTGAGTATTAGATTACCACTATTTGGGGAGTACCCCCGCTAATTAATGAACCATGGTTTATTAATCCAAGGTTGACATTAATTACTGTAGTATGTTGCTACTTTTGATGATTCTTCACCTGCTGACCTGAAAATCCAAAGAATCTTGGCCTTACCAGCTTGAACCACCTTGAAAGAGTGGCAAGTGGGACATGATCCTTCACAACACGCATATCAAGTTGTCACTTCGTAAATACCTGATTGTGTATATATACACACTGTATAAGTTATATATAGCTAAAGCTAAGTTATAATATATATATACACAACTATAGTATCTATTTATCCTTTTTAGTTATATATATATATACACACTGTATATCCCATGATATTCCCATGGTGGCGTAAGTTCTCTGTGTCCCAAGCAGCTGAGGCTACTTCAACACTCAGGACTCCTCCCAGGCGAGTTGAATGGGAAATCCCAATGAAAATATCTATGGAACATCGGATTGTTATGGTTCGTATTGGATAATAATGGGATAATAATGGGAATACACATAATCATATTATCAATTTATAATCATGTATCAGATGTATCGTAATTATCTCATCCCATTTATTGGATAACAATGGGATACTCAAAGATCAAGGAAATCGCTGATTTGCGCCGTATATCATCCCCATGGCTAGTTTCATCATGGTTTCTCTGCAATGGACAGTTGACTAACCACCAAAAGATGACGTGTTTGTTTGTATACTATCAACGATTGACAATGACAAATGGAGGTTATCGTGCTGTTTGAAGTTTTGAGCAAGAAACAGGCAAAGTGAACACTTCCTAGGCCAGTGCCAAAGTACAAGAGTCAAAGACAGAGGCGAGCCATTCGAAGACAAAATCGCAGAGTTTTCATTCATTTTCAATCCCTTTTGTGAAAAGTCTTTCAATAATCAAATGATATGATTTCCATAAATGGAGGTATCCCAAAATGGTTGGTGATGTAGACAATCCCAATCTAAAATGGATGATAACTAGGGGTACCCTCATGACTTTTCGGAAACCTCCTAAAATCGATGGATCAAAATCGATGGATCCCATGAATCCTGCAGTTCCCGCAGGCCGCAGCGCAGATCATTTGCTTCTTCTGATACTAAACATATTGGATAAAGCAATTTTGATATACCAAATATCATTTAGTTCTATTTAGTTCATATATAAAATACCAAATCAAATCCATCAACATACACCAATATATTGGACGAACATGTGAACTGCGCATATCAAGGTGATCTTTAGCTCTGAATCTTCTGATACTTAAATCCATCAAAATTCCTGAACTAAACATATTGGATAGTACAATCCAAAACTAATTATCAACCGTCAAACAAAAGCCGAACATATCCTAATTTGTTCATGCTTAAAAGCCTTATGAAATCACGAACTAATCATCAATCAAGAGGCCGCCAAAGAAATCGGTTTTATAACTATGCGGCTTGAAGTACCAAACTGACATAACAGGGTTTTATATGTGGTTATATGGGGTAATATACGCTGGGGTATTCATGGGTATGAATGTGGCAAACACAATGCCACAAACCATCCTTAATATTCCGTACGTTGAGCAGTGGCTGCTAACCCCCTGTTGATTCCTGTTGATTACTGCTGATGAATATATGGGATTGTACTATCCAGTACTAGTTTGGGATTATCATCCATGAATTGGGCATCCCCATGCCTATTAGCCAACCAGTTTTTGATGGAATGACAGAGGCTTTTGAACATTGCGATTTTTTTCCTCTCTCGGGAACCAACGAGTAAAGGCTCAAGAAAAATAGGTCCTTGCATCTTCTTGGAAGACGATTTTTATAAAGTTGTCCACGTGCTGATTCCTGACCTATCAGCTATTTTTGAATTTTACAACTAGCATAGGAGGAATCATCCCCATAGCTGGCCGAAGTCTTCAGCCATTTTTCTCAGCTTAGCGGTTAGCGATTGTCCACCGCCTTGTTTCTTTACCAGATGGTACATCAACTGTGGTTGGTTATTTTGTGGCTAATCTTTTCAACCATTGCAAAAGATAGTTGGGTATCAACAATAGATTTAATTTATATATAATCACACATGTTATATATATATATGTAATTTATATAATATATATTATATATAGCATATATATTTTTTAATATACAATATATAATCTATAATATTCAATATACAATATATAATATATATAATATATAATTTATAAAATATAATATTTTTTTATATAATATATAATTTATAATATATAATATATAATAATATATATATATATTATTTTATATATAATATATAATATATAATATAATATATATATATAATATAATATATATATATATAATATATTATATTTAATATATAATTTATAATATATATATAATATATTATATTTAATATTTAATATATAATATAGAATACATAAGATAATATATATATATAATAATATATATATTATTATATATATATAATATAATATATTATATACAATATATTGTTTTAAATATGTAATATATATATATATATATATACATTCATATTGATACATAGTCACTCCAGAAAAGATATAAAAGCAAAATCCAACGAAAACCTTATTTGGGATGTCTATATTATATATACCCTATGGTAAATAAACATAGACCCTGAAAATCACCAATTTTTAATGGAAACTAGTCTTCCAACCCCGACAACTGCCAGGGTCGAACTGTTAATTTACCAGAGGGTATATATATATATGTATATATATAGATACATATATATATATATATATCCGACTAACGAAGAAAATGATGCCAAAGAAATCGCCGGACTCCACCTGAGGTGAACGATGTCTTCGCACCGCTCTGCGTCCCTGGGGCGTGGTTTATGCATCGATGAAACAAGCCATCCGGGACAGTCCACGAGTCCACCATGTATCCTGGTATCTTGTTTACCCTCCGGTAAACTAACATAGCTATTGAAAATGGCAATTTATAGTGGATTTACCCATTGAAAATGGTGATTTTCAATAGCTATGTTAAATTACCAGAGGGTAACCAATAGGGCACTTTAGAATCTTTAGAATGTGTTTTAACCAATAGCTTAACGGCTTCACATGTTTTTCACACATCGAACGAGTCACGTCGAACGAGTGTCACAGGAAAACTCACACGGACATATTTCTGCTATCCCTGCGGAAGTACATTGCCATGTTGAAGTTACCCACTGGTAATTCAACATAGCTATTGAAAATGGTCATTTATAGTTGATTTGCCCATAAAATATTGTGATTTTCCATAGTTATGATAGTTTACCAGGCCGGGTACCCAGCAATTTGAGTTTGTTTGCAATTGTTGGGCAGCCCATTCCAAGGGTTCATCATAATTGGCCCGTACAGACGTTTTTTCAGCAGGGTGGTTTTCCAGTTCGTTAGCGAAGTAGGTGGGTGAAAAAAAAGTCCAATAACAATCAATAACATTGGTGAATATTGGTGATATATCTATATAGTTTTCATGGGATTATAATCCATTTATAACTGGGGAAAAGCACCACCTTGAGAAAAAAACATGTTTGGAAGGCCGAAATTGGTGATACCAAGGTTTCATGGTAACAGCAAAGAATCATGTGGAATTGGTGAATCATTCTTCATCACATAGTTTTTTTTGATCTATTTTGAATATATTAGATTGGTTTTAGATGGTTTTAGATGGTTCTATATGGATTCATTTGTTTCTTATACATTTTTTGTTGGTGAAACCTCTTTTCTCGTTCAGTCTAGTGCCCCAAATTTCCGTGTTTTTTTGTTGCCCAGTGATTTTTTAGCACCAACTTTTTCGGATAGATCCCGCATTTCTAGGTGAAAATTCCATTGAGTCTCCAATCTCCAGATGGCGAATTGATCTCCCTATATTTGTGTTTTTAGCAACCCTGAAAACGCGTCCAAATTGGCATCCCAACTGTGCCAAATCATGCCAAATCCCGAGTTTGGTGGGTTAAATCAGTTCAATCCCAATTTTTTGTTGTGTCAAATCCTCCATTTTTGTTAAGGTGAAATCCATTTATGTGTTTGTTAAATCACTCAAATCCAAATTTTCAACAAGTTGCTAAAATCTCATTTTTTTCCACAAAATTGGTCCCAGAATTGATGCTTCATCATCATGTTCCCATATTTTCCCCATCCACAATGGCAATTTTCCCTATGAAACTTTGCCATTTTGAAGGATCCACAGTCCTAAGCCACAAGGAAGTGACTACGACCACCACCAGCAGCGGCACCAAAACCAGCACTGCATCCAGTGTCACTCGGACGGACTCCTCCACCACCTTGACGATCACCACCAGGACATAACCGTTGCAACCGTGGGAATGTTGAGAAAAGACGTTAAAACGGGTGCCCATGCAGGATGGGGGTTATAAGTGGCTGAATTCTATGGTTTATGGTAGATATAACTATATAGATGACTATATGGTTAATGGGGTTTATAAACCAACAAACATCACTGGGGGGGCCCCATCCTGTGGTGAATGGACGTGTTTTAATGTTTTTTTGTCATGAGAATTGTTGATGTTTTCGCCATGTTGATGAGTTGGAAGAGTTTAAGCTTAATCCATGTGGCTCGATGATGAAGCTACTGAAAATGGTGATTTTCCATAGCAAACTGTGGAAATTGCCAGAAGGTACCCGGCCTGGTAAACTAACAGTTTGCTATGGAAGCCATGGCCCATAGAAATAGTTGATTTACCCATTAAACATGCTGGTTTTCCAGTTCGCTATGTAAACGTTTACCAGAAGGTAAGTGTTTCCTTGCTGCAGAGTATCTTGAAAAATCCACCCATGTCACTTGGAAGATCTTGGAAGCCTCAAGCCACGTCGCCACTCCGAAGGGCCGCCTTTCCAGATGAGGATCCCTGCATGGATGAAGGTGGTGCCCCAGTTCGTTAGCTAAGTAGGTGGGTGAAAAAAGTCCAATAACAATCTAAATTCCATGTGTTAATATTGGTGATATATCTATATATACTGCTTGGTGGTGTGGAACCATGGAATTTCATGACTTTCCATATCTTGGCGATCATAACCCCAACTGACGAACTCCATCATTTTTCATAGGGGTAGGGCTCAACCACCAACCAGAAATGCTTCAAAAAAAAATGGTGATATCCCCATGCGTATTTTTCATCGCATCCCATATTTTCCACTGATCGTAACGGTGAAATTCCAGTGGTCTCGGAGGCGTATTTTCTGTTTCAGGACCACCCTGTCCACTACAAGCCTCACCCAAACAGTACCTGTACCACCGTTGGATGCTTGTCATGAAAGGAGCCTTCTGACATGTCAAAGGCTGCCACCATGTTGATGGCTGAAGAATGCGGAAACTCAATGGGAATTTCAGGACCCTAAAATGGAGCTAGTGTACAAAAAAAGTTGCCATACTTTGTGGTGATATTCCCTGAAATTTAGCCCTGAAACATTCGGTAGATGCCCCTAATTTAGGTCCATTGACGAACTTGCTGATTGGGGATTTTTGGAACCCATAACCGGAATATTTCCGACCCAAGGGCGATTAGTTTCACTAATCTTAAACCCAGGATTCATAACTCCCCAGCTGGTTACTGTACAAATGGTTATAAATGGGCTTATCATTCCATGAATGGTTTTATAACTGACTTATAGCTGACGTATGACTTACATTTAATTGACTTACAACATCTTCTAACTGACTAATAAGCGGTTGAAATCCTATAAATCATTGGATAAAGCACCTATCAACTGCAGGATTTCGCAACCATCCACAGTATGGTACTTTTTTCCATACAGCACTCGACCCGTCGCAACTTTTGGACCGAGCCACCTCTTGAGGTCTTCCCACAAGACCCTCTGGGACAGTGGCAGCTCTGGCCCAATGGCACTCTGGAACGAAGTCATCTCACGCCACGCAGAGCCTTCGACTCGGGAATCGCCAACAAAGCTGTGAGATATCTGGATAATATGGGGGAAATTGAAATTTATGATCAAGATATGGAATTACACCATATTTGGGATTTCAATGGATTTCCAAGTGTTATTCCATGGATATAAATTGATGGAAATGGGGAAAAGAATCATACATGAATGCGTCCCGAAATGGAGCATTTTCACCGCGTTTCTAAGCAGCCGAAACGAGGAGCTATCCAAAATTCGTTTTTAAGCAAGGAATCATTGGAAAACCTGGATATTGCGACTTGGCCTTCCATCCTATGATTCCAAGACCAAGTTTTCGGAAAATGACCAGAAATTGGGGCCCACGGTTGTGGCATGCCATGGCCTTTTACCAGTTCTAAGTCAGTAAGTCACCTTCTTTTCAACCACAAAAATCACCATTTATAATTTATACCATCTGGTAAACTAGCATAGCTATTGAAAATGGCCATAGAAATCGTTGATATCGTTGATTTACCCATAAGAAATGGGTGGGTTTTCCATCGTGAACTGTAAACGTTTGCCAGAGGATAGCTGGTTTCAGCCCCGGGCTGTAGCCCAGGACATTTGTTCGCCCCGGGGGATGTGGACGACTGTCCGGTGCCCTTGACGTTTCTGACGCAACAGCGCTGGACCTTTGCGATGTATCTCTATGGTGGTGCTATGAATATCTCAGAGATTTGGCAATTAAAAAGTGGTGTTTGGGGGTGTCAAGTGGTGAGTTACACTCTGATATCCCAATTTATCTCAATTTATCCCAAATTGTCCCAATATGTCCCAATTTATGGAAAAGGTGGGGAGTTAAGCATCTCTTAGATATTCAAAGATTGACATGGGAGAATCAGATCATGAAAGAATACCCGAATTGGTTATGACTAACATAGCTATGGAAGCCATGGCCCTAATCGAAATAGATGATTTACCTATTGAACATGGTCATTTTCCATGGCTATGTTAGTCATAACCAGATGGTAAGTGCAGGACCGGGGATTTCGCCGGGTGAATGAATGCTGCTGAATTAACCATCGGAACATGGATGGAGGGATGTAAGAAATATACAATATGGTCACATAGCTGTCACATGGTATAATATATAGATATCTGGTTGGTGGTTTGGAACATTTGGATTATTTTCCATAATATATATATATATATGGGATAATCCTTCCCAACTGACTAATATTTTTCAGAGGGGTTGAAACCACCAACCAGATAATATATAGATATATAGATATACGGAAAAGAAGGCCACTCTGCGGAGAGTTTTCTGTAAAAACGGTGGGCCTACAAACATCATGCGGCCCAAAAACGGCAATCTTTGCTGGCTTGCGTATCAAATTGCGTATCAAACTAAAGCGCTGGAAGGAGGACACATGTTTCTATGCAATTCAGCCCAAATTAAAGAGGGTTACTCTGTTTCTGGACAAAAGACAATCTGAACATGTAAACATGCTATCATCCTTTTATCATCAAGCGTAACTATAAGAAGTCATACCTACTCATGAAGATTGGGAAGTCATACCTTCCTGAATCAGCAATCAGTTCCTTTGTTGTCCTACCCTGGACCTCAAGCTGTTTTTTTTTCATCAGAAATGGTTAAAAACCCGCTGGACATTTGTTGGGTGATGTGCTGGGTTTCGAAGCTCCAAATAAATATGCGTCAGCTGCTCCCGTTGTGCAAGAAACATTCGGACATCCAATTGCCCATGTTGGTGGATTGATGTGGGTTTGTTTTGAAATGGGTGATTGATCGCCGATGGAAGATAGGAAAACAATGTTCTAATCCTATTTGGCTCTTGGATTGAATCATGTATGGTGGAACGCAGGTAATCATCGGTCAAGACCAACAAAATTGAACAGGTTGGCATCCCCAAAGCATGAACTGGTGGTGTGCATGGTGTCTCGATACGGGGCAAAACATTGCCGCATGCCACGATGCACTGCTTGAGGATTCATGGAAAGACCCCACCATCGCTCACTTGTCACTGGTCGAGAAAGCCTAGCTTATCCCTGGGTGGTTGATGACGTTTGATGGGGTCAGTTCCTGGCTGTTGATGAATGGCTTGTAAACTTCGTAGCGCCAATGCCATAGTCACCATAGTCACCATCCCCGGATCCCCGGATCGCTTAACAAGGCGGCAGCCAGGGGATGACTGAAGGGTAAACTGAGGGTCTGCCCCGCGGAGCAGGAACAAGCCTTGGTGATTTTTTTCTGGGGGTCCAAAAAGGATTTATATGATTTTATATGTAGTATGTACCATGAAATACCCCAAAGACGACATAGATTTAGATTCTTGAAGACAATATTGTAGGACCCTCTGAGCCATGTTTGAGCCATGTTTGGGAAATGTGTAAACGAACATGTCGAAAAACAAGCAGTCCTGCTTTGGTCATTTGCCGCCAGGTACGACCAGCATCCACCAATCACATCATTGTGCACTTTTTCATGGGCTTTTCTGTGACGCAAGCAAGGTACTGTATTATGTGGATCTATCCGGCATGAAAATCATATAGCCGCATTACAAAGGTCTAGTTTGAAAAATATGCCTTTGCAAAAACCTTGCCATAGACATAGATATGGATGGATATGGCTCGACATATACTCCTAAAAATGCAGAATTTGACGCAAGAAAAACCATGCTGAATTCCGTGAATTGGTGATCCATCCCCACATCAGGTCAGGTGGCATCAGCATCGCCAAGGGCGCACAGATTTCATAGAACCCCCCAAAACTCTGTGGCATAAACAGTGAATCAACATGAATGTATAGATTCTATTCATTTCTATTCATCATTCAGCATATTTCAGCATCATCCAGCTACCTTTTTGTAACCGCTTGGAACCAAGGTCGTTGCCGTATCTTTGGGTCGGCAAGACGTGCTTCGCGCTCAGCAACGCCAGCGGGGTCACCACGGCTGACGATGTCGGCGTTGACGGAACCGGCACGGTGGACGTCAGCGCTTCCGCGTCAACGGCGGCGCTGGGGGGCGTCCCTTGGGCCAGGGGATGGTGTCATCCCCCAGTCATGGGGGGTTCCGTAGTCAGGGTAGGGTACAATGTGAGGCCCCCGTTCGATAGCTAAGTTTGTGCAAGTAACTCCAATAACTAACTATGGTTTATGGTACGCAAATAATGAACTAGTTACTGGGGCGAATCTAAACCAACAAACATAACTGGGGGGGGGCACATTGTACCCAAAATCTATGGTTGATTTCCATTGGAAAATCCGAAACTAAATGGATGATAGCTAGGGGTAGCCCTATACTTTGGACACCTCCAAATCACCATAAATATATAGGTGGTATAAATTTTATCATTCCCAGTCATGGGTGGTTTATGACATGGTTTCCCCACATAGTCATGATCTTTGGATTCCATGAAATGGGATGACCATAAACCATGGAACTGGCCACTATGTTTGAGTGGATGAAACTCGCTACGATGGATAGAAATATATAGACGCTTGATGTCCCCAAAGGAAAGAGGTTTGATGGGAGACATCTGCATTTCTTTCTGGGTGTAGTTTCCATGTGTTGGGCTTGATCATCCAACCAAGGAAAAGAGATCAGAAAAATCACGTCGGACCACAAATTTCGGGTCGAACAGTTTTCGGGGCACCAATGAAGCTAAAACAATAATTGTTTGTTTTGGTAAATTATTTGATAACAAAAAATACTTTGGATTCACCAATGAGGCTAAACATGACTTAAAGAAATTGATTGACTTTTTGGAATTCAATCATTTTGATCCAGAATCCCACGAAATCGCCACGCAACTGAGGTTTTCCTCATTTTGGCCAGAGTTTTACTGTGACGTCCGGTGACAGAGTCGGCAGGCTGTGGTTGTGGGTGTGCCCAACAAAGGGGGATACCCTCTGGTAAACGTTTACATAGCTATGGAAAATGACCATTTTTTTTGGGTAAATCCACTATTTCGACTGGGCCATTTTGAATAGCTATGCAACAAATTACCAGAGGGTACCTTTCAGTTTTAACTTTTAACCATGGCCTGAGCTGCTGACATCCAAAGAACATGTTGGACGCCCAGTGTGTGTTTTTCAAGCTTGTTCGGGACATGCTTGTTCGGTTGCGCTGGCTTAGCCACTGTGTGTTACTGTTGAACAAAGTGGAACTCAAATTCATGACAAGTTTCACCACCGAAGGAATCAGCACTAGATGTAGAGTTTGAACTGGGGATTTTGGTGACTGTCCAGACTCGGGTTTGGACCATCAAAAGTGGTGTTTCACGATGTTTCAATAGATGCTCATCAGCAAAAATGGCGATTTAGCTATCAACATGATTCAAACATGATTCAAATCGGGAGACTGGTGAAGGGGGATTAAACAGCAATGTGTGGGAGTACCAACTGCAACAATTTGGAGGTTCGTCAACTTGCTTGTGCTTAACATCATGTCACTAGTGTCTAAAAAGATCGTTGTATTCCCGTCTCGGACGCTGCAAGTGACCGAAAATCCCCGGCGTTCCACATGGCGCTAAGCAATATCTCTGCCTCCCAAAGTGGTGGCAGCGCTCGGCGTTTTCAACGCGAAGAACTGGGAAAGCTGTCCTGCTACGGCGCCAAAGGCTGGCAGGCACAGCTCCCGTGGCATCAAACCAATCACAGCCCAGGCTGCAATGGGACAAAAATGGTGGAAAGTGAAAGGACGTGACTAGACGATTTCATTCCATTTTTTCAAAAATAGATTTTCATTATTTACTGATACTTCTTACGGTATTGACGATGTCTTCACAAAATTGGTGGGAATCCAAAAAAATAAACCTTGGTTGGGTGCTGCAGGTGCATCGGCTCTTTGTGCAAACCGCTGGTTTTTTTTGTTCCATGTGGATGGGAAAAAAACTATCCGACTAAAACTTGATGTTGCGTTGGACGTGAAAGATCATCCTGAAAGAGGCTTTCCCCAGGAATCGGAGGACTTTGGTCATGTTGCAACCCAACATCCTGGAACTGCTGTTTCCCGATTCCAAGTGGACAAGTACTTGGTGGCTCACCACAGTAAGTGGGTGATTTTTCCATTTATATAATAGGTTAAGTAAACATATGGGTTAGTCGTTTAGTCCACTTAAGGTCCAGGGCTTAGTCCACATGTTTTTTACGCCATTTGCTGGGGTGAGCGACCACCACGTGAGGATTTCTTTTGGTGGTTGACCGCTGGCCCAAGGCACAAAGATGCCTGGTAGCTTGGAGAACAAAAAAGGAAAACCCTGACCCAACTGAGAACACAACGAAGAAACTGTGGAAGAATTGTGGAAGAAACATCCTAAACCAGTTGGGTAGATGGTTTATGGCATGCCCGGCAATCCCGAAAAACATCCCAGTGATTCACAGTGACCTCTTTAGACTTCGAACTGGTGCGGGATTTCGCAACCATCAAAAAACGTCCAGCCGCGATGGCGGTGTCCTTTCGGAAGTCGAGAAGTCCATGGCTGATGTGGTGGCTGGCCGACCAGTAATTACCGGGTAAAAGCATGTTATTAACCACCCATTTTCCTGGGAATCGTAACCATAGCACTAAGCAAAAAATGCTGATGACTGGGGGTTGCTTAGTTGTCCATCCGTAGGATGGTTTTACCCAAGTGCCCCAAGGAAAAAATCAGGATGTCCGGGTGGAACAGTACATCGAGCCTAAGTTACCCAAGGGTGGTAGTTCTGCCCCAAAAATGGCCTTTTTCACAGTAGAGCTTGGGAAGTCGGGTGAAGCAGTACGCTCTGGTAAACTAACATAGCTATTGGAAATGGCCATTTATAGTGGACAGTGGAATTACCCATTGAAAATGGTGATGTTCCATAGTTATGTAAACTTTGTAAACGTTTACCAGAGGGTAGATGTGTTGATTTTCGGATGCTGAACACACCCAGTTTGATGGTGTTTGATGATCAGAACTCGAAATTTGGGGTCCAAATTTCAGGCCATGGTCTGACGAACAGAGATTATACAGTGGCCTTACTAGCATTAGTTGGTTATAGACCCCCCCGGCAAGATAGACATATGTCAAATCATATCAAATCCAATTCGAAAATAACCTCGTGTTTCTCATCTTTGTTCTTATTGTTTTGGTAGTTGCTATGTTCTTTGGTTTGCTATATATATATATTCATTATATATATATACATTGTACTTGGTGGTTCACCCCAGTCGGTAAGTGGGTACCAAATGATTTTTCACCAGTCATAGCCTACTTAGGACACTGGGCTTATGACCAACTGGGTTAAAATTCATCACCAGGCTGGGTTCTAAGCCCAGCAAGTGGCTTGTACTACTTGAAACTCTGTTGGATATCATCAATGGCCATTTCAGGAACCTAAATTGGAGGTAGCTACCATTAATATCCATGAATTATATGGTACTAACGTACCTCCATTTTTGGATCCTGGAGATCTCCCATTGATATCATAGCCACGATCCAAGTGGTTGAAATCATCCCACTATGGATCAGTAGTGAACCATAGTGAACCAATGTGTGAACCATAGGGAACCATACAATGTGGCCCCCGCAGTGATGTCAGTTATAAGTTGGTTTAGATTCGCCCCAGTAACTATAGTTCGTTATAAGTAAGTACCATGTTTACCAGTTCGTGAAATTGGAGTTTCATTTGCACCAACTGAACGCGTTCTCGTGGCCGGGGGCGGCCGGCGGCCTCACTAGTTGTAGGGATCCATAGCGAAGCTGAGAAAACAAGTCCTGAATTCGTGGCCTTGTCCGATCAGTGGATGGTCCCCGATCCCAGGGCGATCTGCCTTTCGAGCGCTGCCTCGGCCTCGGCCTACTTCACTGGAGCTTATGGGAACGCCAGTTGTGGAGAGGGAGAACGACAAGTCGCACAAGAGAGATGCTCGGTGTGACCTATGACATCCTATGACCAAGGAAAGCTGGCGATTTCTTCAGCACAAAGTGATGATTTTTTTGGGGAAAAAACATGAGCGTAGCCCTATATGGTAGCCCTAAATCATCCAAGATTATACCATTTTACTATTGAAAACCATTGGTTTTGGGGATCCCCCATTTTAAGACATCCTCATTTTAGGTAGAATTTCACTGGAAAGATCTGGAAAGTCGTGGCCCGCAAAATCTGGTTATCCATTGGTGGATTTGAAGCACCGAAATTCGGGAAATGATCTGAACAACAATATCAATTCACGTGAGTGAATGTGATTCAGCAACAATGTTAAATTTAGTAGGGTTATAAGATCCGAAGTATCCGAAGTCTCTAGGATGAAGGTTTTAGTAGGGTTTTTTCAGAGCAATGATGAAAATGATGATGGATCGTACTGGTGATATAATGGGATATATATGGATATATGGACTGGTGAGCAACTTGTAACGTTGAAGTGCAACACCCAGATCCTCCTCACAATCAGGATGGATGATGTACAAGGTCTCCGCACAAAGAATGTGTGTTGTTTGTAACGCCTACTGAGTATAAATATAGATCTACCAGAAATCGTAGCTAACCTCTCTTATTAAACCATCTTAGCCTAGCTAACATTTTGGGGCACCAAGTAGGAAAGCCTAGTATGTGGTTAATAAATGTTAGTAAGCACCAAGCATTGTGTGAACCAGCTATAAATGTGGATAAACTCCAGAGTACATGACTTATTGGCCACTTACCATTGGATGCACATAAAATGGCCAAACGTGGCTGGGAATATCTGAACATCTTTGTTGACGTGATTTCAAGAGATGTTTTGATGCGTATTGAAAACAGCAAAGCCCAATTGTACCTTGCTGGTTGGTGGTTTGGAACATTTGTTATTTTTCCATATATTGGGAATAATAATCCCAACTGACTTTCATATTTTCCAAAGGGGTAGGTATACCACCAACCAGATATGGTAGCTTGGTATACATGCCCGTAATATATAGACTCTTAACCACTTGCGATATCTGAGAAGCTAGCATGGGATGGGATGTTCAAGTCATGTGTAGTGTGCAAAGCTGGCTTGGATATGTAGGTTTTAATGATATGGATTCTTGTTTTGCTGTAAACCTCTGAATATGTCATGTGCATTCATTTGCATGCTGAAAAATACAAAGTGTTTTGTGTGTTGGTCGGATTTCCCAGAGAAATGTGGCTGATTAGAGAAGGGTTTATTTCGGCTGCCATGATCACAAACGAGGCTGTGAGGCTGCGGTTCTGGACCTGGGCTTCTTTTGGATTGGCGACATGTCGTCAGGCGCGGTCAGGTTGTTTGTGCATGGTACCCCGCAAATCCGATGGCTCGTCAATCATGATTTATCATTACCCTCTGGTAATGTGTTACATAGCGAACTGGAACATGGCCCATAGAAATAGTTGATTTACCTATTAAAACTGGTGATTTTCTATAGATATGTTAACGTTTACCAGAGGTTTTTGTTTGTTTCAGTCGAATTGCCATTTCTTTGGACACCCTCATAATGTACCAGAGGGTATGGTAAAATACTGTTCAATGTAATACTCCCATGAAATATCTTTAGTAATTTTTAGCCCATTAAAACCATAAAAAAAAAAACTATTTTTTCTAGTCAAATGGAACTTTCAAGCCGGTGACCCTCCAATTGTGTCAGGCGGGATTTAATGGGACGCTAATCTTTGGGATAGAAAGAGTGATTGGTGGTGACTGGAACCATGGGAATTTTTTTGGGACTCCGGCGACTCATATGGGTATGGGTCAATACCTATAGATACCATTACTATAGTGGGATGAACATCCATTTTAACCCAGCTATGACTTGGGGTGAACAAAAGGTACCAGGGTTTTGACCCATCCCCATATAAATTGTTTCTGGAACATGACTTTTATAAATCTATATAACTCTACAATTGATTGGTGGTGACTGGACCATGACTTTTATGACTTTCCATCTATTGGGAATGTCATCATCCCAACTGACTAATTAATATTTTTCAGAGGGGTTGAAACCACCAACCAGAAGAGTATTGTGACAGAATTGGAAACAAATGTTGATACTGTGGATGGTTGCGAAATCCTGCACCAGTTGGTAACTATTGGGAACTATAAAACACTGTAAATAATGGGATTACAATGGGATAAACCATCTACTATCTGGTGCAGGATTTCCTCCATCCACAGTATTCATGGGATATGCAAAAAAAATCAAATGGAAATTAATTTTAGTAATCTCCTAAAGTTTGCTATAGATGGCCCATTTACTTTGATTATTTACCGACTCAAGATGGAAACATATTGGGATATATGATATATATTATATAATATATATATATATATATTATATAATATATATAATATAATATATACATATATATATAATATAATATAAATATATATATATATATAAAATATAATATATAATATAAATATATATATAATATATAATATATATATATATATTAATAATATATATATATATATTAATAATATATATATCCGACATACCACCATGGTGGGTGTGTTGCAAGCTATTTTATGGGCACGGAATATGATAATTATGGGAGATAATGATATAACATGATAGTTGGGTGTGTCTGAAAATTGGGTATGGTATCTTCCCAAATGGAAATTGTTTGAAAGAGGACGCTGATGAAAACTACTTTACAATTATTCAGGGGTACCACCTATGTTCAGACAAACCCACATGGAACCACCACGGATTTTTGGATTGTTTTGTGGATGAACATCCATTTCGAAGACTTTTGAGAGTACATCAATAGTTACTTTCTTCCCCTAAACTATTGATCAGCACTCTTCAAAAAAAAAACTTACCTTATCCATATCCGTCAATATCCTATATGATTATATCAATAGATAGATATCTTCAACATCCTATAATGATAGCATGTACATCAATAGATACCTTCAATTCTAAGAGTCATGGCTTCAGGTGTGACCTTGTCGGGCTGCCAGACGGATGGCATCAATGGTTCCTGGGAACTTCCAGCGGGTTTCTGCAGGGGATGTCCTGCTGATTCAAAAGGATGGATCCCTGCAGAAAGTGATGGTTTCAAACCAGTTACGTGCGTCTGTGATGCCTGAACAACAGGCGCTTTTCATCCAGAGGAATCCCTACCCCCCATTCAGTATAATACAGATGGTCAATCTGAAACATGGATACTTTAACTGATCCTAACTAGTCTTTTGGTATCTGGCTGGGAATATCTACGTTCACCAGCATTCAGAAGTTGTCATTTTTTGCAGGGTATTTGGCTGATTGGCAATGAATAGAACAAGAGAGGGTTTTGAACACTCCTAGACTCCTCGACCATCCCAAATCATCCTGGATTCCTTTGGCAATTTGCACTACATGCATGAATTTTTCCAGCAAAACAGAAAACCCTAAAACCCTAATCCTAAACCCCAACACCCGAATCTGACATGACACTTTAAGCCTTGAAAGAAAAATATCATTAGAATTAAAATCGTTCGGAAAATCCTCAAAACCCTAAATGAAATCCCAAATGACATCCTAAACAACCCCCAAACACACCCTAAAAACTTGGTGACATGATAAACCTCTGAGTGGCACCCCTGGGTGTAATTGTACCTGCTTCTTTTCGCCCACAAGGTTACTACAACTCAGCCACCGATACGCAGGCGGGGGACGAAGTCATGGAGATCCAGTAACTTTGGAATTTTCAGCATCAGGAACTGAGAGCCACATCATATTTGTAGGTATATATGTATGTATAAGATATATATATATATATCAATGTTGGATCCTGATTAGTGTAGGGCCCCCTCCAAACCTTTGAAGGGGTCTCTTTAGGCTGCTAACTTTTGAGGGACCGGGGTCTGAATAATTTTGCATAAATTTATCTTCACTTGATTTCAGTTTACTTTCAATTGACTACCCCTTGGAAAAATGTTTGGGTGCTGTTTTTTAATGGTGGTTTAATCAGGCATTCTATATTTTGGGAGATTAAATGGAACTGAAGAAAGTAAAAGAGAAAAGCTTTAGCAAAGGAAAGGGTAAAAGGAATGTTTGAAAATTTTCATCTCAGACAACAGCTGGACACAATAGAGGACCACCACAACAAACATACTATTGAAGATCAGGGTTGCTCATGGACTACCCCCTTGAAAAATTGTTTGGGTGCTGTTGTTTAATGGTGTTTTAATAAGGCATCCTATATTTTGGGAAATTAATGGAACTCAAGAAAGTAAAAGAGAAAAGCTATAATTAGCAAAGGAAAGGGCAAAAGGACTGTGTGATTTTTTTAACCTCAGAAAAAAGCTGGACACAATAGAGAACCACCACAACAAACATATTAATTATTGAGGGTGCTCGTGGGATACCTCGTTTTTTTTTTTGTGGGTGCTGTTGTTTTTTTTTTTGTAAATTGGGCTTTAATAAAGAAAAACTTGTTATCTCTACATGTTATTTCAAATGAATCAATTATTATATTTTTTGATGTTCAGACATATGTGGCAATAGATACATATTTAATTATTAAAAAATATAAATCACCAAAAAAAATGTTGAAAAAAAAACTGAAAAATGTTGAAACCAGTATATATATACAATAAATATATATATATATATATTATACAATATATATACACACAATATATATATATATATACAATATATATATATATATATATATGTACAATATATATATACTGTATATATATACAATATATATATATTATATATGTACAATATATATATACTGTATATACATATATATTATGCATTTATATGTATACATTTGTCCATATACCTTTCATGATGATGTTATGTTTTGTTCATGATGCGCTAACAAAAATCAGCCAACTGTTTGATAAGGAAGGGCTTCATTTCTTGCTATTCGAGGCTTAGGATCACCTCTGGCATTTTGTCACCAGAATTGCTCCCATTTGCAGGTTAATGTGCGCTTCGCGCCGATTTGCGAAGCTTGGTTTGTTATTTTGGCGGGCTGTGGGCAATTTGCTTGGAGCTACTGTACATGTGTTTTTCATCTGGTTGGTGGTATGGGATGTCATCCTTCCCATTGACTTTCATATTTTTCAAGATGGTTAAAACATGTTAAAACCACCAACCAGGTACATGTGTTTTTCATGGTTGATCCGAAAATTGGATTTTTGATGTGGTAAACCCAATGACAACGCCCCTAGTTTCGGGATGATTTTTGCGACCCAATGCGCCTCTTGCACCCCCGTTGCGTTGCTGTGACAGCTGGGCTGCTCCTATTCCCAAAAATACTGACATACTGTAGATATGGCTATGGATCAATACCTATTAATACCATTTTTAGGGGGATGAACATCCATTTACCAGCTATTTTGATGTTCACCAGAGGTACAAGGTTTTGACACACTGCCATATAAACACGGACATGCTGGTCCATAGCCACACAGAATCTGCATTTGATTGAACATCACCTTGGAAATCTGTGAACATCCAAGGAACTACTGCAGAAACCGTTGATTTTTAGCCATTCCATCTGTGTTTAACTACCCACCCTGATTCCGGTTTTGGTTTGCTAACGACCCCGCCTTTCAAACATGAAAAAAACGTATGTTGTCCTGCAACAAGATAAATTTGGAATAGTTTTTTTTTCATTGGACCTTCCATGGACACCAAATCCAAACTGATTTCATCAAATTTGACCCCCCATGGATGCAAATGCGAAGCTAATTTCAGCAAAACAAGCCCTCATAGAGGCTACTATGCGGCTAACCCCACTTGAATTATATAACACTTATGCACCTAATTCATCCTAATTTCCAGTAAACTGATTCATCATCAATGAAGTGAAGTTGTTTAATCCGGGGTGTTTCTTTAACCCCAAAAAAACCTTGACCTTGTTGACGTTGAACTTCTGGGGGTAGAGGGAGTGAGAAAAAACCAGTCTCGCCATCCTGTTTTATCCTTTTTTCGGGTCAGAGTTTCGTGTGTCGTTTTGATGATGTCTGCCACTGTAAGCGGATGCTTGATCCCCCCCGTTTCATGAATACGTTCTTCATGATTTCCCATGATTTCCCCTTAAGTCCATTGAAATCTGTGACATAAGTCGTCAACAAAAATGAACAAATGATGATGGTCAAGGTTGGAATTTGGATGATTGAAGTTCCCATTTAAAAAACAACAGGACACAGGACTTCTATGTCGGATGTTCCAAACATAGTATAAACGAGTTCAACACAAGAAGCACTGGATAACGGATGATTTTCACATAATTACGTCAAAGTGGCAAGAAACCGCTATAAGTCAACCCTTTTTTTAGGGAATAACATGGAATAACCATATACAATCAACCCGGCGGGTTGTTTATCGAACCCGCGTTTTCAACGTTTGCAGTGTTCGTCATTGATTTCATACCAAAAATCACAGTGGTTTTGCATCTCTCTCAAAGTTCAATTTCCTTAAAAAGTACGCGCGTACTTTTCACTGGATATGTAAAACACCTCAGCGGCACTATCTTTTTTTCTGCGCTAAGTGTTCTTCACAATTTCTGCAGTGAGCTTGGAGAGGTTGTTGTGGGAACTGTTTTCCCATAAATGTGAGGAAGTGCAAAAAGACGTACAGCAGCGTAGCATCATATATGTGAGGCAGCGCAAATGAACGTTATTACCCCACCCCACCCCACCCCACCCCGTTAACCCCATGAAAGACATAGAAACATGCAAAATGCTGGTTCGGTTTTCAACCCGTAGGCACAATCAACCCAATATAACCCAACCCTTTGGCTTCCTTGGATAGTGTGAAAGGTGTCACTCGCTCCGCAGTCTGGCTTCTATGTGGAGGTAAGACAGGTAATTGGGACCCCTCTTTTGTGGGAGTCCCTGGCAGGCGGCCAGG
>Ga0126342_10005795_pt1 | contig 21707 bp, 20 predicted proteins | sample Cyp1metagenome_FD_92528 | JGI IMG/M metagenome (GOLD analysis project Ga0126342, IMG submission 92528) | Coral microbial communities from Lord Howe Island, Old Settlement Bay, Australia - Cyphastrea 1 metagenome | ecosystem: Host-associated > Invertebrates > Cnidaria > Coral ... | reverse complement strand
TACATATATACATATATACATATATACATATATACATATATACATATATACATATATACATATATACATATATACATATATACATATATACATATATACATATATACATATATACATATACATGTACATATATATACATGAACATATACATAAATATATATACTTTTTTTTGTCACGGGTTTTGTGAACCCACTCATCCGCATGCCGCCCCGGTCAGCGCGGCTGGAGGAAGGTGCCATTCCCGTCCTGCCCAAACTGCTTGTTTTCACGGCCAGCAACCCATCAACCCATCGATATTTTGTCCCATCACGGCCCTTTACCAGTTCTAAGTCAGCGTTAAGAAATGACAACCCCAGTTATTATAACCACTTACTACTATTTAAGACTTGTAAGGAGCCTTAGCCGTAAATTATTTTGCACAGTTAGTTTCCAAGGGTCAAGGAACTTCAATTTGTGGGAATGCAATGTTAGATGGTTTCTACTGCCCGTTCCTGGTTCAAACAGTTAGTGGTCATCAGAGCGTTTGGCCTGCCTACTGGTCTACCACAGCTACCATGGTTCGATCGAAAATTGAAAGCTCTGTGGCTGTGAAGAGTGATCGGAAACCTTGGGGCCAGGGAAAGGCAGCCCTGTTGAAAGCCCGCCGAAACTCTGTTGCGTCCCAGATTGCTGTGACTTTGGGGAAACATCTTGATATAGACCGTGTTTCCACCACAGGTGAGATCTTTCCCCGTGGTTCGTTGAAAAGTCGGCATATGAAGGAACTGTTTGCTTTCTCTCGGGATTTCCATGGGCGAACATTCACTGTCCTCCTTTCCAAGCTTGTCATCCGCAAGTTAGTGAACATCATTGGAAGAGATGCCATTCCCAGAGATCCCAAGATGACTTTCAGGAGATTTGTCACCAAACAAGCTTTGCGGTTTCAAAGACTGGTCCAACGAGCTAGAAGGATCTTCAAGGTGGGGTCTGTTGAAACAACCAATTTGTTTTAGTATGTGCGCATTGAAAAACATAACCCAATTCTTCAAACACTGGCCCATAGCATTCCTTGGCTCAAAGCCCTCTTCCCTGAAGGATCTCCAAACCGAGGACTACCTGTTTTGATTTGTTGTATTTCATGATGTCAATGTTAGACCCAGAGTCTGCCCAGGGGTGCCCACCCAACCTGTCCTGCAGGATTCCAGCATGGACAATTTGGAGACGCAACCCTGGGTATGAAACCTCAGATTGCCAGAGCTGAATGTTGGTACATCCAGATACCCCGCTCAGAGTATACCAAACTATCGAGGTAGACGAAGAAATGCCTGCTGAAGAGGCTACTTTCCGACCACCTATTGGAGTGGATTAGTTAGATTGCTTTAAACATTTTGCCAGGCTGATGCCTTCATCGAATTTATGGAAAACAGCCTAGAACAAGCCCAGGCGAGAGAAAAGACTGTGATGGGGTAAGCCTGCTATGAATACATATCTTGGCCATTGGGATTCCCACTTTTATGTTTACTTACATCCATGTAATTTCGGTTGGCCCTATTCCTCCATTTAATTTGCACAGGAGAGAGTGGATCGAGGGCAGCCTGCTTGGGACTGCTCGGAGGCTTCGTCACCTAGTTTCAACCTTTTTTTCCTATATATCTATGCGCTGCCACATGACAGGTTTCTTGGGAATCTTGGCATCCTGAGGAACAAGATCAGGCTCGAGTGTGCTCATGAAATTCTATTTTAGGTAACCCCTTTGTTACATCCAGCTTCCCAGCAGGTGAGTGCCAGTGCGCTTGCTGCAGGCCATGGCCAGGCACGGAAACGCACCTCACCCATTCCATGACATTAGAATTGTATATGTTTTTGGGGTTTGCTTCATTTGCTTGGGCTGATGGGATCATATTTTGAAGCTTGTTTTGAGGGGCGTCGTCTGACTGGAAAATTAATGTGTACAAAAGTACAAATCAATAAAATGTGAATTGGCCCTGTGGCAGGATGGCATGAAATCCAGAACCCCGTGCTCCGAATGGAAGGAGGCAGGGCCCGAAACCTTTAAAACTTATCCCAATTTTTTAGGTTTGGGGCCCCTACTTTAAGACTGAACGGTGCCCCGATGTCAGCTGCCTTTAGTGACATTCATTTCATTCCATCAGTATGCAACTGGATGGTGAAGTTCATGTGCATCATGTCGATGCTGAATCCCAAGAGTACGATGTTGTGGCTAGGAACGCCATCAAATCCTGAGATATATGTTCTTATGTTCCTTCTTTTCATCAAAAAATAATGATAGATGGTCCTTCTTCTCACCAAAAAACCATGATAGGTGGCTTCAGAGCAACAGCACTTTCAGCCGAGAAACTTGCACATGTAGTTGATGCATGTAACTTACTTTGCCCATTGCCCCAAGAATCTCCAACCTGGGCGCAAGGATGGCGAAGAGGGGCGTCAGAACTATGAGGCCGGGTTTTGAACTGGTATCTGTCAACTTGTGGCCTTCATCTTCAAACAAAAAGGTCGTGTTTTCGTGGGGAATCATACCCGCTTTCATCAGGATGGTGATTGGGATGAATCTGTTCACTATGAGGGTGAGGCCATGTGTAACGTTTGTGCCTTGTGAATTGTCTCAATTTATCTTGAAACCCTCAATGAAAGATCCCCTCAATCAGTTCATGTGTATCAGGACGATGCGTGGGTTGCCCATGGGGAAGACGTTTGTTACCAGGACCATGCCACGGTTTTTTGTGCCATGTCGGTTTGTGGGTTTTACTTTGGTATCCTTGAAATTATGTTGAACATCTTGGCATATATCGAGGATGACGAGTACGCTGCCAGTGAGCATGAGACTTGTTTCCAGGACCATGCCATGGTTGTACAGGTTAATCTGAGCTTATGTGAACTTGTTTTTGAAATCACTGAATTGAAATCACTGATCGAATACATTTTGTTTTTTAGTGTGTATCAGGATTCCCAGAACGCTGCCCATGAGGATGAGGCTTGGTACGAGGACCGTGTGGGGGCTACCCTGTGGTATGTGAGCTTGTGTGTTTTTCTTTGTCGACATCGTCGAATGTTTATTGAATTAAAATTGCATGCAGCAGGATGAGGAGCACGCTGCCTGTGACGGTGAGCCTTTTTACGAGGACCATGCCAAGGTTTTATCTTGAAGTTATTTTCAATCAAGACCAACAGGGTTGAGAGTCTTTAATTTATGAACCCTTTTTGGAGCGACTTTTTAAAACAATTTTTGGACCTTTCAGCGTGTACTTGTTTGCATGCATCAAGATGATGAGTGTGATAGCCATGCTTGGGAGGAAACCTATCACCATGATGGGGAGGCCAGGGTGTCACTGAATCATATTAACTGCATCATGTTGACGTGTCTCAAAAATGACCTCATCCCAAATGTGCGCAAATCAGGAGTATGGGCATGAGACCTGGTATGGAAGTCCCAAGGCCCGGGGAGATGGGGTCATGTTTCCATATATCTTTTGAGAAAGTGGTGCATACAAAACCCATGCAAGCATGCTTTGATGTAAAAAAAATACCACACATGTTTCTTTTAGTTGGTGTGGTCAGCGTGGAGCTGCTTTGGATTGGGTGGTGTGACCTGGCAGGCCACGTTGGAGACATCCAGGATTGCTCAGGCACGGGGTTGCCAGCTTGTGCAGCCAAACTTACCATGCTTACTTCTTACCTTTGGAGGCTGGCTCTGCCAAAGACGGTGGTGACGAAGCCATGGTCTCAAATTGGAATCGTTTTCGGATGCATTGTTGAATAGTTTTGTTTGCTCAAATGTTTGACTGTTCTTGCGTGATTTTTTGTGTTCGGAGGTCTGGTCGGAGGAAGTTGTTGAAGCCGAAGTTGAGCCTGCACTCGTCTCAGTTTCATGTCAAGCAGCTTGCATATATGCAGTTTTCAAACCTGGTTGTTGTAAATTTTCCATTTGGATTGGTCCACCAAAAAAGGCCCCCACAAGTCCCATGTTTTCTTCAAAAAGTGCAGGGAAAACACTGTATTTTGGGGACTTGTGGGGGCCTTTTTTTGGTGCACTATCCCAAGTTTGCCACTGGTTGTCTTCTGGGGAGGTGCTGAATCTCTTCGATGTCTGGGCCTTTACCATTGAGCTGTCAAGATTTTTCATTTTGATTCCAATAGTTTTTCCCCATACGGTTTTTGAGGCTTATGACGCGCACAGAGTCAAGAAATTTGTTGATTCGGTTTGGGCCTCAAGATCTGTTTCAACCAAAAGATGCAGGCTTTGGAAACATCTCCCTCATGTTCATGACCTGTAAAAAAATGAGGTCTCATATGTATCAGTTTTCAATTATACGCGTTTACATAATTTTTGTTGTATAGGTATATATAAGAATGAAATATAGCAGCATTGTGGTGGATCTTTATGTGGTCCCTATGTGGTCCCAGGTTTGGGCTGACTGTGAGGGCAAGTGGAGCCGGGTTTGGGTTTGTACCTCAGCGATGTGTTTTTTTTTCCCACTGATGTTGGCGTGATATATTTGTGCTGCAGGACGAAGTGGATGCGCCCCAGGTGCTTTTGCTTGTGGTTTTGTAACTCACCTTGTAACTTGTGCTAGCCACTCGCTGGTGTCTTTTGATCTCACACCAGGGCACGCACCAGGAAAATACGGCTCAATCTGTCTGAGCCTCAAACTTTGCAGTTGAGTGCTTGGGCCAGTATCTCAAGTCTCTTAGAAAGAAAGATGGATTGTAAATTGGCTGTGGATGTGTGTGAATTTGCATGTCCATTCTTTTCGAAAAACAGTTTAGATATTGTGTTTTTGTATAATATTGTATCTTAATTTCATGCACATGCCCAGATAATAATATATATATATATGGGAATGTCTCAGAATAGGGGTGCCATAACTGAATGCCCCAAGCCCTTCTTTTTTAATAAAAAAAAGTGAGCTTGGGGCATTCCTATTTTGAGACGTTCCCATATATATAGGTATCATATCCTCTCTCATGGCGCTGTTTTAGGCTGCGGCATGTGATGTTGCAGAAAGCCAAGGGGCCTGGAAAGCTTTCGCCTCAACAACTTTTTTGTCTGCGGTGTGCGATGGAAGTTTTGTATGCTTTCTGTGTGATGTGGAATCTCTTAGGCCAAGCCTTGGTGGAATTTCAACCCCCAGGCCTTTCTTTGTCGCAAGAATGTTTCATGCTTTCAGGGTCTACTTTCGATGATTTGAAATGTATGCAGTACTACTCGAAAGTTTCAAAGATCTTTCATGTGTTCGGGCAACTTCACTTTTCTCACTTTGTGTCAATGCTGGGTGTCTCAGGACAAGCCAATCAAGAAAATGATGAAGAAGCTCCTTGCGCTTGGTTTTGTGGACCCCGATGAGTGGCACCACGTGCAAATGAAATGGGCAAGGGAGGCGGGGAAAATAGGGGCAACAATATCTACATACCAAGTTTAATAGCTGTTTGATTGTGATCAAACATGGTTCTCCCTTGTTTTGCAGGCTGAAGACATTGCTGCTGCCAATGCATCTGCCACGGCCAAGGCCGGGCTATGATTTGTAGTTTTTTTTAATGTCACAGCGTTTGCTCAAGATATTGTTTTCGAAACTCAAAGTTAAAAGGCGTAAGGTTCCAGAAGGCTTCTGAAAACACAGAATGACCCAAAAAAAGCCTCAACCAATTCAGCTTTTGGCTGGACCTTTCCCCCCCTCCGGTTGACTTTCAAATTTTCTGGGCATGCTATGAACCCCTTGGGCCAGGTTGATCCCTGGACGGGTGACGCTGCGCAGGACTGATTTTCGGTATGCTACCTGCCTTTTTGAAACAACAAAAAATTGTTCACTTGTTTTCAAGAAAGAATTTAATTTGATGATTCACTGGGAGGATTGGCCGAACTGGTCAACTGAAGATGATGCATGGTATGCCCAAGAGTGGGCAGCATGGGAGTCTGATGCCTATGATGGCCATGCCACCTCAGCGAGGGGGCCAGTCGCAACGCCACAGGCACGCAGACTGTTGGACTTCTCGTATGAGGTCCCAAGCCCTGAAGAGCCAAAGGTTGTGGAGCCAATGAAGAAGGTGCAGCTTGCTGCAGCTAAGCGTTTGGAGAAACAGCTTCGTCAGAAGTGTGAGTCAAAGGAGCCAAAGGTTCCTGAGACCAAGCCTGCTGATACTGTTCCCCCCAAAAAAAAAGCCAAGGGCAAGGCCAAGGCCAAGGATGAAAACGAGGAGAAAAAGGCTTACAATGGCCCTCTCACTGAGGCCATGAAGAAGTTTTTGAAAGAAAAGATGGAGCAAGGTTTTCCTTACCGAGAGGCCCAGCAGCTGTGGAAAACGTCAGCTGAGCGGGCGGCCATCACGGGCCAGATGTCAGACAGAGAGCGCAAGCGTAGACGCTATTAGGGGATGTGATATCATGATATCAGTGCGCACTTTTTTGATGCAACTACTACACTAGCTAGGGTGTATACTTGTAAAGTTGTAGGCAAGAGTTGTTCTCAGCAAGCCGTTATAGCTCTGCTGCTTGCGATTTAGGGTTCCCAGGCAGGTGCAAACACCTGCGGATGTGGTTGGTTGAAGCCACATTGTGGGGTGAGCCATTGGACATGGCATAACTTTTTGGGGTGCCTATCCTGAGTTGCTGTGACTCGTTGCAGGGGTTTTCAACTTATATATGTGGTTTGTTTCTTTGTCAAGTTTCGCCGGCACTCGGGCAATGAAGTGAAAGGCGCTGCGACAACTACTGTAGCAAGTAACTTCATTAGCTTAATCTGGGTGATCTTTTGGTTGCAAAAGCAACATGTGACAAAAGACATGCGGCATACGCTCCGGGACAAAAGAATGGTTTCCTTGAGCTTCGTTGTGTCCATATCCAAGTGTTGTTTCTTTGGTGACTAGTTCCCTTTCGCAGGTGTGCTGGCATGGAAGTGGCAGGTGCGCTAAACTCCCACGCCCTTGCGTGCTTTTGCAAAGGATTGCATGTTACTCTCATTTAGTTGAATTTGTGGTTTGCATGTCCTGCTGCAATGTGTGCACATGTGGAATCAAAGCAAACCCTGCGTGTCCATACATATAGTTTTTCAGCTGTTCAAAACAGATTAGGGCCCCACTAGGTTTCGACCCCATGAAATTTCGCCAGCTAGCGGCCATCTTGACCGTTCTACTGTCCAGCTTTGGTGAGATCGAGAATGGGACAGACCTACAGGAGGATTGCGCAGGAAAGGGGAATTTAACTGCTGCTGTCCGTCTTTTCCACCTAGTGGCAGCCAGACGGGATGTGTTTCGTTTGCATGTTAGAACAACAAGTGTAATGCATGTCGCTGCATGTCAATAGAACTACATTGCATTTTTTCCGCATGGTTTTTGTGTTTGAAACAATTTTGCTGAGGTACTTTACGATGGCAGAATGAATCTGTTGACAGCTCTTGGGTTTTTGGCAGCGCTCCAAGGAGCAGTTTGGATGCAAATATTACGTGTGCATATGTTCTCCTTATTCCTTACAGGGTATGTTGGTGCAAATATGCCTTTCATTTTTTCTCAAAAAAAATGCATTCAATTCAATATTGAACATGCCTGCTCAGGTTCGTACCCTCAAGAAGGGGTGTCTATGGTGGGTGGCACCACCGTGCAGTACATGGGTTTACCTATCCAGGGGTTCGACGGGAAGAACATATACCCGAGCTCGAGGATTCTGTTGTGTGCTGCATCTGTGAAGTTTACAGTGTAGCATGTTGTTGCATGATGTATGGGACCATGGTTTTATTTTTCATTTTTGTAGGATCGCGGAAATATCGCAAAGTTCGAAAAGCAAACCGGATGATTCGCAGAATCATTTACATGTGGCCCGTCTCAAACAATGGCCTGTTGATATGCAGCAGGTGTCTGTGGATAATCATCTACATGTTTATATATATATAATTATTGGATCCCCGTGCAACATACACATGTGCATATATACATATATCAATATGTATATGTATATATATATATAGATAGATAGACAGATCGATCGATAGGATATGTATATTATATGCATGCATGTGTCTGTGGACCCCACTGCCTCCAAAAAAACTGAAAGCCTGTGCAATCTGCAGGTGCGAATATTGCTTTCGCAAAGGCACCCACTACTGCATCGAAAATCCCATGTCTACCCTGCTTTGGACATATGCTCCCATGGAGGCCAGGTGTTGTTGGGACTTTAAACGGGATGTTGTACAGCCAAAAAACAATCGTATCTCCAAAACTGGTAGTTGTGGTTTTCAACCTTGAGTTCAGGTGCCCCTTTGAGAAAATCACAGACATATGTCCGGCATGGCACTTCCACATACAAGGCAGTTTCCTAGGAATGAAGGTTTCAAAAAATCAACGGTGGTTTCAAAACTATTTCTTCGATTTTCTGATTGGAGTTTGGAACCCCGTTCAAGGAAAAACTCTTCATATCTAGTGCCTGATCCATTTGACCATCAGCATTTCACTTTACATTTGTTTTCAGACAAGTTTCCATCCAGGCAATGCTGAAGCGCCACGGATGTCATGCCATAAGCGTCCCCTTGGGTGCTTTTGGGGCAAAGAGTGAGTGGCCCAGCTGAATATTTAAAATCAAAACTGGTGAGAATAAATTCGTCAGTTGAAAACAGGGAATTGACATTGAGAACATTCATAAACCTAGGGATTCAGAAAATCGGGTGGTTTAGCATGCCTACTAAGGAAGCGGGTCACTCTCTATACAACGGCCCCATACTTGTTGGCTCTGGGTACGAAACTTGATCCACTGCAGAGGTTGGGATGCATTATCGGGGTTTTCAATGCAGATTGGATATGTTGCCTGATGTATTTGAAGATAGATATCCCCCTGGTTTACCACCTTTTGCACTGTTCAGGGAACGCTTGGCGAGACTGAAGAGTTCCCTCAACCTTACCATGGTCCGGAAATACAAGGATCGTCGGGGGAATGACCGAGTACAAGGAGGACCCGATCTAACTGCTTCAGCAGAATACCCAATCCAGCTGGGGCTTAAGGCTTGGCCCCTGGTGCTTGTTGCCTTGGCCCCATGGTATACCAATTTAAAACTTTATTGACCCCTGTGATGCAGGTGGGGTCACTTCTCAGTGACTATGTGCATCTTGATTCAAAAATTAAAGCTATATATATATATATGTGGGTATACTTCTTAAAGGATGCTCGAAAATTTTGGAAATGGAGCTCTTATCAGATATTTCGAGCATCGCTCATTGTGGGAAATACCCATATATATATATGTACATTTCAGCAATGTATGTTTGCGGATCTGAATGCTATGGAACTTGATTTTGTTCTTAGCTTCTAAGGAGGGAACACCGCCCCACCGTCTCAACGGATGCTGGCCTGAAGTTTGAAGACATTGGCGACGACTCGTCCGACAGTGGCATCGATCACATTTTGTCTTGACCTCGTGCAGTCGAGCTTCTCACTGGGGGAAAATGGAGAGAATACCTGGTGCATGCACTTTTTTTTGCATCTAGAAAATTTGATTCTGGTGTGTAGTTGGCATTTGGTGGAGCCGAGCTGAATACCAAAAAAAGTCATAGCATCCTGATTTGAGAATCCAAAACTACAGTAACTCGAGATTCAAATCTGGTAATGATTCAGCAGAATCTATAAGGTTTGGGTTCACTGCCTGGCACATTAACATATATCCCCTGGGTTTGATACATCCGTGCATTTCTGCTCTGAATCTATATGGAGATCTTCCTGGTCACGAAGCCGTGTCGTGCCCTTTGGCTGCAATCAAAACACACAACCATTGATGATGCTATGAAATTAACATTCCGACTTGTCTGGGTTTAAAGCTCAAACACGGAGCCAGCATGAATTTCATGAAATTTGCGCAAATTTCATGAAATTCATGAATTTCATGAATTTCATGAAATCCCCATTGAATTTTCACATTGAAATTCATGAAATTCATGAATTTCATGAAATTTTATGAAATCCCCATTGAATTTCACATTGAAATTCATGAAATTCATGAATTTCATGAATTTTATGAAATCTCCGTAGAAGTTCACACTGAAAATCAAAAATGACATATGATTTTCATGAAATTTTCCAGAAAGCAAAAAAAACTGGAAACGTGAAATTCCGTGAAGATGGATTGATAAATCGTTTATGAATATGCCTCAACGTGAAATTTCGTGAAATTCATGTGTTTGGAATTGTTTGGAATTGAGGTGGTTTTTGACACCACATGAGATGACCCTTGGCTGTATTAGCGCTTCCTTTGTCTCTCCCTGTCTCTCTCCATCTCTGTGCCTGAGATATTATGATTTACAACCCCTCATATTTTCCAGTAATCTGCATTTACAAAGTAAAATGCGTGCAACACAAAACTAATATCATATAACATTGAACCATGCCACGATCTTTGCCCATTGGTATGGCTTTCATTCAATTGAGATTGGAATGTGGTTACATCACTGATGTTGGAACCTCTTCATTTTCCCAGGACTGCTGAAGAACAAGACTTCATCACCCCGCAAAAGAGGGTCATACGAAGATGCCCTTCAAAAAGGTCGCCAGATGAGGCTGTTGTTCCCTACACAGGGGACAAAGGTAAAGGAAAGGGAGGAGGGAAAGCAACAGCTAAGTCAAGTGGAAAAGGTAAGAAAGGAAAAGCTGTAGAGGCTGGACACAAGGGAAAAGGCAGAGCTGCTGAGGTTGAACAGAAGGGGAAAGGTAAGTCCAAAGAGGCAAGACCAGGGCTCACACGAGCCACCCACTTAGAAGATTCAGCCAAGACAGAAAAGTATGCTGAACCTGTTGGAGAGCTACCTGCTACGAAAAAGCGAGCTGCTGCAGGTGCGCATGCAGAGAGTGCAGCCGAAGACAGCAACAAGCCAGCAAAAAAGAAGCAGAAGGAAGGAGGAGCAGAGCCAGCCAACCAGCCAGAGCCACCAGCAGAGAGGAGGAAGAGGAGGTTGAAACGTGCTGATGAGTCAACATGGACACTGTCATGTGATGATGCAGCGCCAGGAAGCTGCCGGAGCAGGTGAGGAAACTCAAAGTCCTGCCAGCAAAAGTGAAAAGAAGAAGAAGAAAAAGAAACAACCTGCAGAGACTGCTGTGACTGGGGCATCTGTTCCAGGTGAAGACACACCACATCAGCCAAAGAAGAGACGTGAAGAGCGACCTGAGACTGCAGTTGCCAATGCAGAGACACCACCGACCAATGCCCACCAGGAGCAATATGAATACCCAGAAAGTGCACAGGAACGCAGGGATCTGAAGAGCCAAGCAGCCGAAGCTGACGAGGATGGGGGCTGTATTCAGAAGAAAGAGCATCAGCAACAAACCAGGTTGGAAGATTTGAAACATGTAATCCGAACTCCAAGGCAATGGCTCTATCAAAGTGTTTCTAGACCAATGCCTGAACAGAAGCAATCATTGATTGGCGATTACTGCCATGCTCAGGAGGGAAAGGCCAAAGGCAAAGGAGGGAAAGCAGGGAAAGGAGGGAAATGTGGAAAGGGAAAGAAGGGCAAGGTAGAAGGAGGAGAAAGTGAAGGGAAAGGAGGAAGCCCAAGCCAAGGTGCCAAATGTGGAAACAGTTTTTGAGCTGCTTCTGCAGCATGCCACTTTTTACATCTTTTCTTGACCCCACATGTGTTGAAAAAAACAAGTTTTTTTTGGGAAAACTTTCCATACTTTGTTGGGCCTTATCTTGGTGTTCATAATTTTCTTCTTTTCCAAACCACCCACTGTTAAAACTTGCTGTGTATTCCCTGGCTGCGTGCAGGCTCACCCGAGTCCACAGCTTCCCTGCTTCTAGGCATGCGTTTCATTAAATCTGTGAATGCTGATTGCAGCATTGTGTCGAAACTGGCAGGACCATAGATCCTCCATGGGTTTATTTCTTGTAGCTGACTGATTCCTGTTCTAGTAGTTATGTAGCCAGTGGGAACGAAGGCAACGTTCCCAAACGAGTACAACCATCGCCAGTGTCCATCCCTTAAGCTTCAAGCATGCTTCAAGCAAGTAGTTATTCTTCCCAGGCTAGCACCCTATCTTATGAATCTTGGCATTGCGGCCCAAGGATGGTGTGGTCAAGGGTCTTGCAGTCCGAGATGCAAATGGCCGTCTCAGACGCGTCGGCCACTCATCATCCAGATAGATCACATTGCAATGTATCCTGAGATTGGCTTTGCTTGAGGTCAGGCAGCTCAGTGAGGAGCAAAAGAACCAGGTGGCAGGGCTTTCGGCCCCCAGTCAAATGGATGTGAAGGACCCGAAAGTGATATCAATCTTTGACTGATGCAAATCCATTGAATTTGGGATAATACCATTTAACAATGGAAAATTACCAGAACATCCCCTTGGTGATTGTTTTTTTCATCTTCTGATATCTTGGAACCCACAGCGGATTTCAATCACTTCATTTGCAGGAGCGGCGATGCTTATATGGAGCAATGGACAGGCGTTTCCAAGCTGGAGGCCTCTATTTCTGGTTGGGGCCCATTCTCAAACTGTCCTAATCATTGGAAACAAATCGCTTGAATGGGGGTTTTCAAAAGTAATAGGGTATCTGAAGCCATGTCTCCTACCATTTGTGATTTTGTTTCCTTATAAGAAATCCCGGTGTCAAAAAAAGGGTTTGGAACCCCGGCTAATTTTGAAAGCTCCAAGCAAGGAAAATATCACTCTTGTTTTTGTTTGATTCTTCAGACCTTCCTGCCGACCTGATGGAGAAGTACGCTGCAGCAGCTGGGAATCACACCAAAAAGCCGAGGTCTTAGTTGATGATTTGTTCTGCTGACTCCAGGTGATCAAAGATCCATATTATATATGTATATATATATATATATATATCTACAAATCTATCCGTATATATATATATATATCTCTACCTATCTGATCTGCCTTTCTATTTATCATCCATCTATCCATCGATCTTTGCATCTACTGCACGGTCTATCTCCTGACTATCTTTCAGCCCCTGTATTATATTATGCTGATCTTAGCCCCTTTGAAGTCCCATCAAAGAGTACTTCACTTGAACCACTTTGAAATTGGTGGTGTTGAGCAACTTATAACAATCGTAATCAAAAACCAAACAGTCGGATCCCAAGTCCATCAGCCTTTGAGGTTTGAACTCCTCAAAGAGTTCCTACTTGCTGACGAGATGTGCCCCGTTTGCAGTGCAGGTTCAAGTTCAGAGCCCTGATGTCGACCACACTTGCCCAGTGAATTCCCAGTGATTGTCCTAGGCGTGGCGTGAAGTTCGAAGGTTCAGTTGAAGGGCGCCTCGGACCTTCTCAAAAAATTACTTGTTTTGAGATTGATATACGCATGTGCATGCATGGTTTTACTTAGGCGCAGCCGAGACAAGCAGGATGACATCTATCTGGAACTCAGCTTGTTTGATCTTCAACAGAAATATGGGTCCACAGATTCTGGGAGGCAGGAAGCCGAAATTCGTATGTCCAAATTGCTCCCATGTTTGAAACTTTGGAAATAGACATGTATCATGCGCAGGGAGTACATCGAGAAGATCACCAAAGGCCAAAAGGGCCGGGCCCACCCCGAAAAGCAGGTGCCCTGATTTGATGATTGCAGCTGAGCTTCCATGGAATTCCAGCCAACTGCATGTCAGATTCCACGTGTCCTTTGTTTCCAGCGCATCCAAATCAATGTTTTGTTTTTACTTGGGTGAATCTGGCAGTTCCGAAACGATCCCAACATGCGGCTCTACAAGATCTTCCAGCACACTGAGAGAAAGAGTCTAACTGGCTTGATTGATATTTGAGAAGCCTGTCATTTGTGCATAGTCATGAAACACATAGATTTGGCAACCAAACCACAGTCAAGAAGATTGCATTTAAACAGGTTCTTTTTGGAACATGTGCATGTGACACTCGTTAAGGTTTCTATCGTTATTTCCAACAAAAGGGACCCATTTCAGTTCAACTCAATCTTCATCGTGCTTTGGAGGTGGTACACAGAATGTGGCTACCACGAAGCTCACCAAGACTGCTCGCCCAGATCTTGGTGGGGAAAGTGAGGACGGAGAGGGTGGAGAGGCCAATTCTGCCCGGTCTGAAGGGACGAAGAAAGCTCTTGCGGCATGTTTTGATGCCATGATGCCACTTGGGAAATCCAAGAAGAAGCGTGATGAAGATGATGACAGTGATGATGACGATGATGAAAATGATGGAACGAAAAAGCCGAAAAAGAGGAAGTCACGGAAGGGTCGTGCAAACCAAAGACCTACGACCCCGCAGGCAGGGCATGGTAGCTGTTGCCTTCTTCTTAATTTCTGATATGTGTGCTTCGCTCATGCACACAGGAACCTGACCCTGAGAAGAAAAGAAAAGAAGAGCTGAAAAAAGCCATCAGAGGGCCTGGCCCTTTGCTTCATTAAAAAACCAGTGGCAGCTATCATGGATGGGCATTGAACATGTCATATTTGTGGTGATTTCTAGCATTCTAGCATGGGCCTTTCGCCAATGATGTCAAACACTACTCCAAATCCGATGGAGTTGCCAAGGCTCAAAACTCTTGCCGACAGGGCTCGTGATGTTGGCCAAGATCTTCATGGGTTTGCAGGAAACGAGGCTCATGTGGTACATCACACATACCTTAGACGTGCTTTCGCTGGTGATTTCAGGCAATGAAGAAGGAGTGCACCAAGATCTACCACAACGTGGCAGAGTTTGCTACCAGGCCTTTAGTGGTTCGATCTACTTCATCTCAACTAGAAATTTGTCCCTTGAATTATTGAATTGGTGTTTAAAGATTAATGCCTGGAACCCTCATGGATTTTGAAACCCTAATTCAAGTGATAATTCTTCAACTGCAATCAGTCTATCTGCTCACAATTCCTACTTCAAATCAACCACGCATGGGGGTGGGTCAAATTTTAAACCCTGCATTGACGTCTAAAATTTGGGATACCCAATTTTGACCCAAACCTATTTTTCTCACAAAACATTTGAGACCGACCAGGTTGGAAACAGACATGGTGAATGGAACCACCACGGAAGAAGTTCTGACGGCCTACCAGGACAACCGGAAGAAGATTGAGGTGGGATTCATGGTGGTTTGCAAACTTTTATATTCGAAAAAATTGGGCACATGACATGACCCAGAGATTTTGCAAATAGAAACTTGTTGTATGGAAGTATTGGGGGATAATCCAAGACAATGGGGATAATTGGGGATGTCCAGTGATAATCAGGAACAATCCAAAGTCCAGAGACCACCATATTTTATCACCCCCATCTGGCAGCCCGGTAATCATCCAGAGATGTCACACTAAGAAACCCTCCATACTCCAAAGTTTTCCACATTCCATGCCAACACGCACACTCTGTGGTATGCGACGACAAGCATGTTCCAGCAAAAGTATGTGTGCTGAACATGTTAAATGGTGGTATTTGCACCCTCCTTGTGGTATGTGATAATGCACGGGTATGTGTTCCCTACGGATAGTTTCAACCCACTATATGGATCACTATGGTCTACGAAACAGTGGTGGTATGCATTGGCCATGTGGAATACCTTCCCGCACAGGTATGTGGAATACGATATTTGTATGGTATACGGTATATGGAGATTTTTTTCCGTATGGGGAAGCCACTTATAGTGTTTATTATCATAGTTCATGTTAACCCCCAATGCAGCCAGGGAATCCAAGACCCAGCATTGCTAGCAGGCATACGAAGATTCCGTCGAATCGGCCAAATCTGCAGTTGCCACGCTGAAGCGACGTCATAGCCTTGGTTTGGCGCTGCACTGTGGCTCTGTCACAATACATCACAGTACCATGATTTTTTCCAGCACCATGAAAAAACAAATTCTTTTCCCTTTTGGCATGGAGGTGACAAGAAAAAGAAGGATGACGCGGCGAAGAAGAAGAAGGAGGAAAAGGATGGTTCAACAGAAACACCCTGTAAGGAAACTGAAGAAGACGATCAGCAGATCGAATACCCGGATGGCATTTGGGATGCAGATGTCGAAGAGGCCGATGCAGCATAACCAAATCAAGCAAATACTTTCAAATTTGATTGTCAGTTTCCAAAATGGCATCTCTCAAACCTGTCCAACATTTATATCTTTCCTTCCGGAGGACGGAAGTGAATGGTGGAACCAGGATGAGGGCGAAGCGGAGTGGTGATGGTCCACATGGCCACACATGTTTTGAGGGTTTGGGAAGCATAACTGTGCATAGAAACATGCAAGTAGAACACGCGTGTCTCAATATACTGCAATGCAGTATCTTGCGTGATGGCATGTCAGTGCAGATTTGCTTAAAACAAATAATCTGCGCGAGTGCAACTGCCCTAAAATTGATTCAGGGTTCCGTTGCAACTATGTGCACATATTGCAAGTCCCCCACTTGCAGCCTAGCAGCTGCGCAGGTCGAAGACATGACATTGCCCCCAAAGAGGTCCTTCCGTGGAGTTCCAAAGCTGGTGGAACAATTTTTGGATGCTCTAGCGACCGGGCAGGCCATGTGGAAACATCAAAAAAACAGGGATACCTACACATATGCACCGAATATACATATTGCGTTTTTTGTTCAAAGGGTCACCCAATGGACATGCGTGCTTATAGATACACATTCATATGATGTACAAAATAGAGAAGGAGATTTATATGTGTATATATATATACAAATAAATCTATCTATTTACACTTGTTGCATACATATACCCATCAGCTTGACGGAAGTAAGAAAGGTTCCTTTTGTTTGGATATGGGATTTTTCCATTCAAACAATAGTGTCCCTGGAGGCCACGATGAAGAGATTGAGGGAGCTAACAGGTGCTCTGTTAGAGATACCGCACTACTTGGTGCCGTAACTTGACTTGTACCAGGTTTATTCCCAAAAAGGTCCATACCCCCATATCATTTCCGTAGTTGGAAAACGTGATTAGCCTATATTGGTTGTATTGGGTTTTGGGATGCTGTTTGCCCATTTTTGAACAAGCCCACATGTTTATTTTCAATGAGGATGTTGTGTGACATTTTTGGGGTGAAGGGGAAATGTTCTTGATGAACCTTCGATACCACCAATGGTAACAACCTTTTTACAGGGAAATGCAATCTTTAGTATACCCAATGAACAATGATGTCATCATTTGAACAAAATCTACCAACAATGGTTCTGCACTCTCCACTTTTTTTGTTACAACAAAGGCCCCGTTTCTTTAAATTGTTCACCCGGAAAATGTATGTATAAATAATGTATATACCAGTACCTATATGGCCCACCCACGTGAGGCCAAACGTGCTCACCCTTGCGCACAAGTTTAGCTGCTCTGGCGGTTGGGGGCTGGAGCGTGTTTTCAGCACATGGGTATCTCAGCAGGATTGGCGCCAATGCCTTCCACCGATCTTCGAATTTACTGCCGAACGCGCAACTTTCCAAACCATTAACCAACCAAACTGTTTTTCTTTATCTAATGTTTTCAGATTTTTTTGGATTTGATCCGCACATGGGTTGGAAAAAAAACCGCACGCGACTCAGGTAAATGCACCAGAGTACTCCAAGCTGAGAACAGTTCGATTAGGCGCTTTTCTTCCCCATGAAGTGGCATCAGCGTTCTACAACTTCAAATCTGGAGATTTGTTTTACAACTTGTTGGTCGGAACTCCTGCCGATACTCAGCTTCCAATGTTTTTTTTCTGGAATGGATGGGTTCCCACATGTTTCCTACCTGTCCAACTTTTTTGAAATGCCAACATCTCAAGCTAGGACCTTGACGCTTACTGGAGCCACAATGAAGATCTTGCAGAAGAACTTCAAAACTATTGGGGTGATGAATTTTCAACAGCCAAGGTGTTCCCCGTTCGCTTCTATGGTGATGGGGCAGATACTATTGGCTTAAATTCCTTCGAGTTGTTGAGTATGATTTCGGTATCTCCTATGAACAGTCATACCATGAAAACAAGGTTTGTGCACTTTGCCTGCACATAGTTTTATTTTGGATTTTGCTGCTTTTGAAAAAAGTAAAGACATTGGATTTGAGCTTATGACCCCCAGAGCAGGGTTGCATTATTTTAGGTATGCAGCGGATCCAAGCTGCTAAAAGCTGCTAAAAATCGTTGGCCAGCTCAGGCTTTCTGTTCGAAACACCCACACCACTGGAGATGCTGTCCGTCTGCAGTTGCTGGAAATGTTTGCCTGGTCCTTCAGTGCGCTCTGCCCCTTGGATTCATTGCTTAAGCCATACTTTTCCCAACAAACCTGAACCAGTTGAAAACCAGTGATGTTTTTTCTTCAAAAAAACGAGAAACCATTTTATGGTGATCTCTAGTCGGAGGCTTGTTTTAAGATGTTTTCCTTGACTGCATCAAGCAAAAAAAAGGAAACTGGCTCCCAGTTCATCCCCGTTGTCCACCTCTAAGGTAGCGGTGTATGGCCCACTTGCGACTGGAATGGTGAGCCGTTCAGCCCGACCCATTACCCGAGATGGCATGCACTGGCAGGGAGGAGCTATGCGGGGGCTGGCGCGGTGTTTTCGATGGTGTTCAAGGGGATCAAGATTTTTTGCACAAAATTTTCCGCTTCAAACGAATTTCAGCTGGACACAAATGAGTTTTGGGGTGAATTGATTTTTGGATGGTCCAAATACAAGACAAGATGATAACATCATGTATTTACGAGATTTAGACTTTGAAGCTTATATGAGATGCATTCAATTGGTAACCCTAAATGTTGGTTGGTCATTTTTTGGATCCCGGTCAGAATTTGTTCTGTTTCGACAATGTTCAAATGTTGGTTGATTGAGGATCCTGGCATTCAAAGAGGCGGTTCTGCTGTCACTACTGTGGTGCAGTTCATACTTGGAACCTGGCGAACCTCCCACCTTGCTTTACACTGCCTATGGCTCACACGCAGCTCACAGGTCGACGCGGCTAGACTGATATAGTAATCCATATGGCATGTACGGGATTCTTCTTTGTGAGCAGATTGGGGTAGTTACCAATAACTTACTTCTATCTCAGGTCTCTACCAAATCTGATTCCATCAATTTTTGGTCAAATTCCAACCCTCCAAAAAAGACTTCAAGAAACCCAGGTGGATTCGAGATGCAGCTGAATGGGTTCATGTGCACGGGCAGACTTCGCTATGCAGCATTCCAGGGTTCAGCCCTTGGCGAAACTAGGTCAAGATTGAGAAACAGTGTTTCTTGTGACCCCCGCAAATCTTAAAAATATAGTTATTCACAATCTGTACCAACCCATTCATCACAGGAATTTATCCAGACCTTCTACACATTGTAGACTTACAGATGTGCAGCGATGTCATTTCCAGTTGCCTCCTGGAATTGAGTGATGGCGCTCACCGTCCTCGAGATGCGCAGCTTCAGGAGCATCGCAAGCGCTATGAGCAGTGGTGCCATCAGCAGGGATCCATGGCAGCATCCACCCACTATGGAATTTAAGTTTTGCAAACAACAGTTGGGTGAACTTTGTTTTCTGCATTGTTGAAGATATATTTTTGGGGAAAAATTGGAAAGGGTCATGGTGAGGTTCAGTGCTTACTTCAGGTGTCCCTTGGCCCCTGAGAGGGACAGGGAGGTTATTCACTTCCAAAATCCTTCTTTCTGGTGGTACAACGCAGTATTGCAGCATTTCCCAAAAAGTCTTGAAGGGTGCAGCTGCCCGCATCATGATCTATTGGCTGTGTCTTTTGGTGGCTGAAAAATGTGATGGGTCGGAACATGATCTGAAACTCGGCTTTGCTCATGATCCGACATTTTCAGGAATGTTATCCATGTTTTCTGAACTTGGCAGATGATTCCCCAATTTTTTCTTTTACTTCCCACATGGCACTTTTGGGCCACCAGCTTTCACTGCAGGCACAGGCTCAACGTTTGCATTGGTTTGGCCTCCTTCTATGCAGTTTGCGGGGAAAACCAGAAGCTGGTCTGCACACACAAAGGGCTACATTTTCCTTCCGGAAATAGAATTGGTTTTTTCTCAAATTTCAGAGGTTTGTTTCCTAGCATGGGAGGCCCCCCAAACAAAGTTCCATTTCCTTTTTCTGGACCTTAGCCAAGTAAGGAGATATTGGCCTGAAATTTGGCAGGTGGAGCACCCATACAATACATTGGTCGAGTCTTACATGAAATTCCGCTGTTCATACAATTGAATCTTGGCAAAAAATTGTCGATTTGGGGGTAATCTCCATATCCATGGGTTGCAAAACTCCAAGCCAACCAAGACCAAGTCTTCATGGACTGCGTGTTTTCCATTTATGGGATTCCATTTTTTTGGACCTTGTCCGGGTAAAAACCCAACAACAGTGTAAAATTATTCGCACACCAAATTCCAATGTTTCAAGGTTCCCCTTTCCCATTGCGTTCTCAACTCTCGTTTGTATCTTTTCTGGGGCAAAACCCAAAAATACGCCTTGCAAAAAAAAAGGAAATTTAATAGATAGAGATTTATATATATATATTGTATATATAAATATATGTGTGTATATATATATATCTATCTATCTATCTATTTATCTATCTATCTATCTATCTATCCATCTAACTATTTATCTATCATTATCTATATATACACAAAATAGTCACGTTGCGTGTGCAGCCTTGAAGGGTCCTATCCCACTAGCGTGCGCTGTCAAGCTAAGGGTTGGCAGATAGCAGTTTGACTCGTGGAATCCTTCGGTGGCCTCTCCGGCCAAAGCAACATCAGATGGAACATCTGGCGCTGGACTTTTCTTTTTACGGCAACCCGAAATACTTTAGCTGCCTCAGTGATGAAGATTGCATTGGCCGTGTGAAGCGAATCTGTTCGCACACTCACCCACAAACGCTTTCAGTCAGAGCACTTGAGCATTACGCTGTAGCTGCAGCGTCAGTGTGGGTGGGCAACTTACTGTCAACGGAGCAGTAGAAAAATCAGAGCATGGAGATGGGGCACTTGTTGGGTTCTCAGCCGGCCATGGACACAGGATCCGGAATAGGTGTTTAAAAAACGCATCCCACAATTGTTCCGAGAAAGAAAATTGATGATAAAACGGCAGGAATTGGGGAAAGAATTTTGTTTAGAAATGCAGCACGCAGTGAACTGCCAAACTATTGGGATGTTGCTTGACAGTGCCACAACAAGTAATTTGATCGATTTACGTGCTATGTGCTAATTTTCTGGCATGTGTTTTTTGAATATATAGTGTTACCTGTGTTTTCTGTTCTGATTCTATCATTCTATCTGACATATGTTCTGGCATTCTAGCTGACATATTTTCTAACATTCTATCTGGCATTCTATCTGACTTTTGTTAGGGCATTTTATCTGGCATTCTTTCTGACATTCTATCTGTCACTTGTTCTGACATTATCTGACATGTGTTCTGGCAATCCCCCCACAGTGAAATCAGCAACCAGCTAAGAAGATGACTGCTGCCGATGTGCAATTCAACTTCAGAGCGCGTATCGCTTGGGAAGAAAGTGTTGGTGATGAGGCCTTTTCGTGATTTGCGTCTTAGCTTTGCTCATGGCTTGCAACTTTCCAGCACCAATATCGGCGAAAGCATGACTGGTTCCGATTGGCACCCCAAGGCAGAATTGATTTATAAGGTCGCCTACCTTATAAATCGTTTATCAAGTCTTTTAGCCTCTGTTGGCTATGGTAGGCTGCCCATGCGAAAAGAAAGCAACATCAGCTGGGCGGAGCGCCCTATTCATGGGGTCTTCTCCATTGATACTGGGCAAGAGTTCACTGGCCCGCATCATGAAAAACCAACCTG
>Ga0126342_10005794_pt1 | contig 21708 bp, 11 predicted proteins | sample Cyp1metagenome_FD_92528 | JGI IMG/M metagenome (GOLD analysis project Ga0126342, IMG submission 92528) | Coral microbial communities from Lord Howe Island, Old Settlement Bay, Australia - Cyphastrea 1 metagenome | ecosystem: Host-associated > Invertebrates > Cnidaria > Coral ... | reverse complement strand
TACCGTACCACATGTACCAACCGTACCGTACCAAGAAAACCAAACCTACCAGCCGTACGTACCAGACATGTTTGGATCTTACTTAAGGCCTCTACCACCTATCTTGAACCTAGCTAATGATTATACATGTATAAATTTGGATGAACCAAACTCAACTCGGCTACAACAAGTGAGAGAGGAGAATATAGCCAACAAACACTAAGCATAATTATTTATATATATATACGTTTGAACACAGCCTCAAACCACTAACAATGAATTTTTTCAAAGGTCATCTCGTTTGCATAACTATGGAAAATTACAATTTTTAAAGGGTAAAACAACTATCAATGGCCATTTGCAATAGCTATGTTAAATTACCAGAGGGTAAGATAGTTTATAACTGAACTAGTTAAGATTTAGAATGGACGAATGGACATATCTACACTTGGATAGGTTAATGTTTACATATTTTCTTATTCACAACTTGTGGACACATCCTGTAGCAATGGTTTTCCAAAATTGGTGCAACTTGGTGCATTGAACCATCCATTTTCCGGATAAAAAAAGGTCATTGACCAACAGAGATACGCCTAAAAACGGAACCCAAATGGAACATTTCACGGACCATAGGGACATGACTAAAATATGAACATGTCATTATCATAATATGACTCACACGTGATTTTTCATAAAACATGAGGGTCTACATGGATCTATCCAATATGAACAGAGCTACCCAACATAGATTGGGATATGATTTGCTGAGTTTCCAGTGTACAATTTCCACCATAGACCCGAAAAAAAGGGCCAACGATCCGTGAGTTGGTCAGAAACCGCCATTCATATCATAGAAAGGGGCTCCTGTAGATTCCTTCGTTTTTTTGCGATTTCTTCTGCGGTACATGAGTCATGTCTTTCTCTCGCCATTCTCTTAAACATCTCTTTGAGATATCTCATGACGTCACATTCGCGCAACCCCAATCAGTTTTCGGCCGGCAGGAAGTACGACCCTCTGAATACTTTTTGCAGAAACAAAGTCCGTGTGATCCTCGAGTTTCTTCACAGATTTCATGGAAGCAACATCGTCTGCATACCGGGATTACCCATGGCTATCACACATCAGTCCCAGAGCCATGTTGAATATAAGCGACTTCAGTGGGTTTGTGGTTGAGAATATGTTGGTTGGTTGTTTCATGATTTTCGTTTGTCGGACTCTGTGTAATCGAGCTTTCACCAGCATGGAGGTTTCACCAAATTCTTGTTTAATCCCCCAGTGTTGTTTGTCGTATCCCCACTGTATCGCAATTGGTGGATTTGAAGCACCTGGCGGAGTAGTTTTGGTCCGCCGCAGATCATGATGTTGACCCATGATAAAGCAAACTGTGTACGGCTGGGGCGGTTATTAATTTTGAATAGTCATCACTAGTCATATTATACTGATTGGTGGTTTGGAACATGAATTTGATGACTTTCCATATATTGGGAAGAATATATAATCCCAACTGACGAACTCCATCATTTTTCAGAGGGTATAGGGCTCAACACCAACCAGTATATAGTATATGTTCCTATTTTTCAGGATAACCCGCCCAATTGATCAGAGTTTCGAAACATCCATCTCAATTTTACTGGTGCTTAGTAAGTAGGGAATTTTCGGGAATGATCCACTGGCTAAACTATCAATAATCATCCCAGCAACCCCCAGCATCCCCCAGCAACCCATCCAGCAACCCTACGTAAAACGCACCTTACGTAAGCAATCTGCAGTTGACATCAAGTTGACTCCCCTTCGCAGGGTCGACGTTTTCTTTCTGGCGGCGGAGGCCATGAATTTTCGCTAACATCGTTTCCGCGGATGTTGATGGGTTATTCCTCAGACATCCTGGCAAGAGGAACTTCGCAATTCAAAGCCACCACGTGTGGAATCTACCCCTTTTGAATTTGTATTTTACTTTTTTTGGTTGAATTTGCCATTGTCGTTCATTGTCATTCATTGTCATTCTACATATGGCTTTGTCTGAAAACAGTTCCGACTGTGTATCCCTAAATCCATTGGATTCTCATCATTTTCCCCATACAATCCATAAAGATTTACGATGTATACCAATGTATACCCCATTTTCAGACACAGCATCACCTTCAGGATGATCAACCCCTGTACTACCTTTTTTTTAATGACAACAAACATGTCTCGTTGGGGGGTTGAAACATGTTGAAACCACCATGGAAATGATGACGACTCCAATCTCTTCCAATATCAGGGTAGAACCACCTCGGTTGCCCCAGAAAAACCGTGTTGATTAATCAACATTGGCGGTATGATCAATGACTAACCAAACTTGGTATAATAATATATATGTGTGTGTATACCCGTTAACAATTAAACTTAAACCACGGGTTCTTAATTCTCGAGTAGCATTAGATGGGGCTTGGAGAGTTGGAGACTTGACTGTGGCCACTGGCTCAAGGCGTTGCCAGATTTCTGCACAAAGCAAAGTTGGAAAGTGCAAGACGGGGGAGGGATTTTTTTTTGAAGAGTAGGTTTGATTATGTTTGATTGATTTTGATTGATCATACGTCCCAAACCAAAAGTTTAGGAAACTAAGATGTCCAACCTTCCGGTTGATCAAACTCCACATGCACGAAGAACACAACCATTTTTTGGACTTTCCCTTCGACAGTCATCCCCATTAAATGAGTTTAGACCCCCAACACAGACCCAAATCACCACACCCTGCGACATATAAAAAATCGTGCCAGGGTGGCTATCGTTGATTCGGACCTTTTTAAAAGTGGCCTCGCCTTGACACGTTTTTCGTGGTTCCCAGCGGAGATGACAAGCACCCAGCTACATGATTGAAAAATATTGGAAACATCTCTGAAAAACCACCAGCTTCAACGAACACCCAGCTACCAGCTGAAAAAAAATGACTCAGTTAACCATCTCAAAACCATCTCAAATCAGCTGAAAATCAGGGTGCCGTGGTGCCCTTCTTCCATTGCGCCATATGTTGCGCGTCCATTCCCCGCTGTCGCAGTCTCAAACCGCCGTCACCGAGCGCCGCGAGCGCGACGTCGAGTCGCCAAGGAGTAGAAGTCCAAGGGGGTCAAGGGCGACGCGACAGGCAGTGATTGACTTAGAGACTTGTCATAGATCTGGGGTGATTTTTAATGGTTGATTCATGGATATGTGTAAATATACGTATATATAATACACACTAGAATTAATGGATATATTATGGGATTTAACTGATTTAACCAACACATATCGGGATTTTGGTTGATTATGGTGGATTTTTGGTTGATTTAATCAACGAAAAGTGGGATTGAGCCAATAATCTTATTGGGATGCAATGTGATATCTTAACAGCAATTTCATGTTCTGGTTACAGTACCCTCTGGTAAACGTTTACATAGCTATGGAAAATCACTATTTTTTATGGGTAAATCCACTATTTCTATGGCAAATTTCAATAGCTATGTTAAATTACCAGATGGTACATCTGGGTAAATTTACAACGCCCTCACTGCGACCGAACAAAAAGCGACGTCACGTTTGAAATCATGGGAATTGCTAAGTAGTAAGTATTTCAAGATATGGCCTCTTTCGGGGTGGTGAATGATTATAACTCAGCCAGCTACAGGATTGGGCACCCCAGTTATAAGTTGGTATATAACTCCATCTAAAAATATATAGTTATTTGCGTGTCATACACTATTGTTATTATAGTTATTTGCACCAACTTCGCGTTCACGAACTGGGGCCCCATCCTGTACCTTGACCAGAAGTTTTGTGGATCGTTTTTGTTACCAGGGAGCCTAGGGAGTCCAAGCATTTTTCATGTGACGAGTAGTTAGACGCGTAAAATGTCGAGTAAACCTTGGCTGGCTAGCTCAATACTTTGACCCTTCTGCCATAAGTTGGGGAATGTACATAATACCCGGTTTACCAGTTTACCGATGATATTTTTCATGCAGATTGTCTATGACCAGACATATTTTCAAACAAGTCTTGATGATCCTTGGCCAATGGTACGATGGCTCGAGATTTAATCAGGATTTGAACTGGTTTTCGAGGTTACCGGAGTTTGATGGATACTGAAGATATTGTGCTTGAATATGCATCCCACTTGGTTATGTGATAAAGAGATAGTAACAATGTGGGCAACACAATCATAAACCATCCCCAATTTCACCATTTTTATAGGTGGTATGTTTACCATTCCCAGTCATGGGTGGTTTATGGCATTGTTTTACCCACATTAGTAATCATTAACCACTAACTATTACATATTATTGCCATCATTTACCATCATTAACCATCAATTATCACCATTAACACACATTAACAACGAAGAAGCAACCGTGGTACATCCCGGTCCCTCCATGCAGTTGCTCCTGCTGAGCGCGCACATTTATCATATTTTGTAAGGAGATCAACGGGTAATTCATTGGATTGGAAGGGAACATCGAAACCGGAAACCATGTTTTTTTTTTACCATGAAGATCATACGGGTTTCCAGTTAAAACTTTCCCTTCAATCTAATGAGTAATCAGAGACACGTAATCATCTGATATGATAGATACATAATACATGATTTGGCTAATTCATGATACATCAATTCATACCTGTATCCTCGAAAAAGCACAAATAAATGCTCATTTGCGAAATTTTTGCTTTTTGAGCGGTTTTTCTCCACATGAGCGTAATTGCACCACTTTTGGCATTTTTGCACTTGGTGCATTTTAAAGCCAAAAATATGAGCGTATTTTCCCGGGAAATAAGCGTAAATAGCCGGGAAAAAAGCGTAAATGCCCGTCCGTCAAGAAACAAATGCGCGTTTTCTAGTTCAAGTGAGCATAAAAAGTCAGAACGAGCGTAAATCCAAGTGAAAACTGCTATCAGCAGAAAAAAGTGCTAAGTGAAGATCCAGGTATCAATCATAGACACGTATTTCGAGGTAGATTGATACATTGGCCACGTTCGCCAGCTGTGACTTCACCAGCTGTGACCTGGGCCAAGAGGGGCTGCCTGGGCTGCCTGGGATCTGAGGATGATACGGAGCATGGCCTGTTAGCAGATGGACTTTTGCCCTTCTCTGTCGCTTGGTTTCAGAGATATATCATGGTAATTCATGGTATATCCCCATGATGTTAGCCCTGGATGAATATATCCATATAAATCATTATAAATCCCTATTTGTGCTGCCAGTTTGAATATGCATTTATCACTATTTCGGGGGTATCCCCATGTCACAGTAATAGTCAGGGTTTATTAATTTGAGTTTGACATTCAGGTTCATGCACAAGCACAAGAAATTCATACCAGCAGGTGCTTTGATTCACTTTTGTTGTGGTGCAGCTGAGGAGGTAAAAATGATCAACACAATGACAACAAAAAAGGGATGAGGTGCACTCTCCATTGGTTCCTCTTTTCCAACCTCCTTTCCAGATGGCAAAATCTGCAGGAAAGCCCATTTCGGAAGTCAAAGCTATGATTTCCAGTAGATTTTGCCGAAAAAAACCAATCCATTACCCCATTGTTTGATATGGACCCTGCAATGTGAGGCCCCCAAGATAGCTAAGTTGGTGAACATAACTCCAATAACATCCAATAACTATGGTTTATGGTACGCAAATAACTATAGTTACTGGGGCGAATCTAAACCAACTTATAACTGGGGGGCCCCACATTGTGGAAGCAGTTTGAATTGTGTTCCTGCGAGTCCTCCAAACAACTTGGCCTCCAGTTATGTTGGAAAATCACTCTGAGAAAAACTGGCACTTTGCGTCCTGGACAATCACAATCTATAAATGGGTAATGTAAAAAATGCGTAAACCATATGTTTCATGGAACATCGGTGATCTATTCAAAAATCAATGAACGTAGTCATGTTTCATATATAGGTAAATCATATATATATACCCTCTGATTATTAAACATAGCTATGGAAAATGGCCCAAATACAGATGAATTTCCCATTAAAACCTCCATTAACAATGGATTTTCCATAGCTATGCTAAATAACCAGATGGTTGATATGTATATATATATATATTAAAAGGGGCCACGGGATGCCATGGAATGTTTCCCACTGTTTTCCACAGCTAAGTTAAATTTTCAGAAGGTTGGTTAATATGTTTGATGGTCATTTTGTGGAGAGTTTTAAGCGTCGTTCATCATCGGTTTTTTTTTGCATAATGCCATTGAACCATTTTTTTGGCGAGCCTGGAAAAGATAGAACGCTGAAAGAAAAACAACAGATCAAAAGATCATCTTAATTCATATATTTCTGGTTGGTGGTTTGGATCATTCTTTATTTTTCCATATAATGGGAATAATCATCACAATTGACTTTCATATTGTTTAGAGGGGTAGGTATACCACCAACCAGAAAAATAAAAAATATATATATATATAATAATATATTTTTGAAATGGATTGAAACAACATTGAACAACAATAACCATATCATCCCACATTGATGGATTTGGTTTGTTTTTATGCATCCTGGGATGATCCCGACGAAAATTTGGTATCAAATCACTGCAGCTTGTTGCCACGATGGCTTTGGATGGGTCAAAACATGTCAAAAGCAAAACATATTATCACCATATTTTGGTGAATAACACATCCATTCAGCAGCAATTTCAGGGTTTCCTGCCGGGTACAATGTGAGGCCCCCCAGTTATAAGTTGTTTTATAAGCCCCAGTAACTATAGTTATTTGCGTACCATAAACCATAGTTATTGGATGTTATGTTCACCAACTTAGCTATCGAACGGGGGCCTCACATTGTAGGTGTTGATGTCTCCATGTAGATCCAAGGTATGTCGAAGTGTGATCCAAGTCATTTGGGGCAAAGCCCGAAGTCAAGCACAAGCAGCACATGCCGCGCGTGATGCTTGGCGCAAGATGGATGGATGGTGCAGGGCCTGCAGGGTGCAGAAAGTTATGGCCCTCAGCAGTGTAAAAGGTACACGGGAAAACATGATTCCTATGAGTTGCTGGCCACGCGAAGTTCATAAGCCAGTTAATGATTGTAGCCATTAAGAGTTGCTATATGTTGCTACAACCATTATAAGAATTAAGACCATAATCATTAAGACCTATAATGGTTGTATCATAATAATGGGATTGTAGATACTATATGATACAACCATTATTATGATTCCTATACTACTGTCTGTATCATTGTAAGATATAAGCCAGTTAAGAGAAGTGTTGAGGGCACTGGGTCCAATGGCTTTATCGAGCTATGACAAAAAGACCGGCACCACCTTGAACGAATCTGCAGCTGTGGAGGATGAAGTTGCAACTTGAACAGGGTTTTGGAGTGCCCGGCTGACCTAGATCCACTGGTTGGTGGTTTCAAACATGGCTGGATTATTTTCCATTTCATATATGGGATGTCATCCTTCCCAACTGACGAACTCATATTTTTCAGAGGGGTAGGTCTACCACCAACGAGATCCAGATTTGGAACTTGCTTGGTGTTTGGAAATCGTCCAGAGCATGTTCCAGAAATCACCCCGCAGACAACCGACCGTGGAGGACATAAAATCGGAGTTTTTCTCGTATCGAGATGGTGGCAGCGTTCCGTTTGAAACCATCGATGGTCGTTTTGTTTTGGGACGATCCACGTTAGAACATGTTGCTGTGAACTATTTGCAATGTTAGGCAACCTATATTTAGGATGATGATGATGATTATGATGATGATGGTGATGATGATGATGATGATGATGATGATTATCATGATGATTAAAATGATTAAAATGATGATATATGGTTTCGCACATTCAGAAGGTTGACGGCACAACCAGTTACGGACGCTACATGTGGGTCTGGGTTGGGTGCTCCCAAAATGAATGCGATGAGTGCTATATGAATAGATATTAGATGATAATATATATATATATTTGATATACGTACATTTATATATATACATACATATTTGATTATATATATATACTACAAACCACTAAAATCTGTTTTGAGTTTTGGTCTTTGGCTCTCAGAAGCCACTGTCAAAGACGAAAGGGATCCATTTGGATAAATTCTCACATCCCTCCGTCAAATGATGGGATTTTCAGGTGTCGGAGTAACTAATCCCAAAATAGCATTATGCATTATTTCAGGTACTGAAATATTGTAATTTACCAAGTGATCCATTGAATTTATGTAAAACAACATATATGTACCCGCTTCTAATTTAGCATAGCTATTGAACATGGCCATAGAAATAGTTGATTTTCCCATTAACAATGATGATTTTCCATAGTTGTGTAACAGTTTACCAGAGGGTAAGATATTGTTGAAATCAGACTTTTCAATTTCACGTTTTCTAAACTCATCGCCTTCAGTTCATGCTTTCCAAGGAGGCTTCTGCCACGGGTATTCCGTTATCTCTGGGCAGTGGCATAGCTGCAGACATGGGTGGATGAATGTAGATCAGCTATGAGTTTTACAAAAACAAACATGGGGATATACTTTCAACATAGATAAACATACGTCACTTATGGTGGAAAGATGAGATTGTGTTGAAAGCTTAGACCATTACTAGGATTGAGGGAACTACCCCAAAATGGGATGTCTGATTTGCCTAAGGCAAACTTACCATGAAGGGATACTGAAGCCAGAGAACGCCAGAGATCATCAATGAAGAAGGATAATTACACAAACTGAGTTGAAACAATATTCCCATATGCTCTATGCATGGAGTACTTCCCATATTTGGGTCATTTTTTGGGTATATAATGGTATATATATATATGTGTGTGTGTTGGTACATTGTTACATATTCCATATATGTTTGGGGATTGATATCCTGCTGCCCAAAGCTGGCATGAGGCCACTTCAACTTTGCCATGAGAAGTGACCCCAAAACGCATCTCAATTCAGATGGGTGATTCATTATGATTTTCCCAGATAAATCCATAGTTCATATATGTTTAGCAGTAATAGGGGAATACGTGAACAATCGTGAACATCTGGTTCCAGACTATTTGGAATTGTTCAAACACACACAACCTCAAGAATCCTGTGGTTTATACCCAATTTCCTCTTTACCTTTGGTTTACAAGTTCCTCCTTAAATGGCAATTTGGGGTGTGCCCGATTTTTGCACATTTTGATACAAATGATCAGTCTCTTGCTTTTCTGACCCACAGAAATAGCCGCCAGGTGAAAATGGCGTTAGACTCGATATCCGTCGTAAAGCCTTCGCAAGGTCTTGGTGATCCTAGCTATTAATGGTACATAATGTCATGTTAAAGTTAATGCAAATGTAAATGTTAATGGCAGTGTCAATGTTAATGTTACTGTTATTGTCAATGGCAATTAATGTCGATGTTGATGTTAATCTCAACGGTAATGTTAATGGCAATGTTATATAATGTTAGTTAAATCAATTACATAGCATGACATAAGATAAATTTTGATTCTTGCAAATCTTTCTTTTGACACAACAATAAAACACCAGTCCCAGAATTAACTACAGGAACATCTACAGGAAAACCCTACATTTGATGCAACATCATCTACACAAGAACCCCTCAAACCACCGTTGAACCCCATATGGGTTTGTTCAATCACCTAACTTTGGGCTACTTTACGATGAACCCCCCAAGTTGAATCAAAAATTTAAAAAAAAACACGGTCTTTCAACATGGTTCATAGTAGAAACCCCACATGTTATACATGTTGCATATTGATGCATATTGAGATCCCCATTTTGGATGGTAAAACCGTAGAACCACCAACCATTCGCCTTCGCTATGCCACGGGCGCACGCCAAGGTAGCGAACCAAGTCAGACACAAAGTGATGAGTTGCTGGCGTCCGGGGCAGAGGAAGTCGTGTCTTGCCACGGACCGTGGTTTGGATTTTTCTTATCGCCCTAGAATGGCTAGGCAGATCTTGATACATTTGGATTTAACATGATTTAAGTACATTTAAGTGTTTTCTGGCTTAGATAAGTTTGTTATTTGTTTGATGGTGTGTGTTTAATCAATCAATCTTCATATATAAACATATGTAAACCTACATAATGTAATACATATGTATATATATATATATATGTGTGTGTGTGTCGTTGGTTGTCCTATTTTAGATGCTTGAATCCTCAGGATCAAATCGACCATGTCTGAAATGCTTTGTTTTAGGGAACCCCCTGGAGATTTTCCTGGGGATCTTTACAAACAGATGCGGAGAAGCCATGGTTTTCCATTAGGAAAGTTATTTGCATCATAAATGATGGGTTTTCCACATCGAACTGTTAATTTACAGGAGGGTAAGTCAAACTTAAATGCTATTTTGAATCTTGAATGCAATTTTAGGGCCGGGTGTTCTGTGAGGGTTTCGTAGTGACATTGGGCCAGATCCCAGTGATCAGTGAAACAAGTGTGTAGGACTGCACACAGCCAACCATGATGGAGTGCCAGATGCCCTGAAAATACCTCAAAACTGCTGTTTAGCTGTTGAGCCCGCCACACAATCCAAATCGATCAATGAAGTACGTAAAGTTTGAGTTCACACAGCCAACATATGTTCCATATGTTCCATGTATGGAATACTTGCCTACGCTTTTTTGGTCATTTTGGGATATGAGAAACGAGTTGCTATATAGCTAGACAGGCTAGACATTTTGTGTGGGGTATCACCTCCTGGATCCTCCTGGATCCCATTGGTTGATCGCCAGGTTTCAAGCGCTTTAGCTGCTTTGTTGAAAGCCTTGGATCTCGACGGCACCACACGCATTCCGCGACAGCAGGGCATGCAACGCTCACCTGCAGAGGATGTGGCTGGGCAGATTCTGGCGGAGTGGCGGAAATTTGTCGAAGATTATTCTTAGTTTTTTTTGATGTAACAAATTTGGATATATCTAGTTTTAACATTTTTTTGGATATATCATGATATATCTAGTTTTTCGGTGGTTGAAATGATTTTTCACATCCCAATCGTGTTTTGTTTGTTCAAAAAATGCTGTGTCACTGCCCCAACAAAAGGTGATGTTTTACTGCCCCATCACGACCACAGCCAACACATTTAACATTGGTCATGAGTCATAAGGATAACCCGGTTTTATGGGTCCAAGAAACATCGTGGTATAGCTGGCTGGGATGTGATGTGGAGACTTATTTGTGGTGAACAATATCACCTTCAGCGGGATGAAACCTGGTGAAGAATTCCAGCTCCGAATCGTACTTTGATCCTAGTAACTACGTAGGCAGTGGTGCTTCAAGCGATCTACCCACACCACAGGTAACAAGAGCGGGTATATCAACAACCTATACGGCTAGATCTACTTGTCGATTCAAGGCATTGGATTGATCCTAGCCGATGGGGCTCGCTTCCAAACTCGAGCATGGTTTGTTTTGCGCTCGGTTCGTGATGGGGGATGCACGTGTTTTGGGCCTTTTTTTTGACCAATCATCATATATCAAGAGAGATCATGAAACTACCCTCTGGTAAACTAACATAACTATGGAACTATGGAAAATCACAATTTTTAATGGGTTAAATCCATTATAAATGGCCATTTTCAATAGCTTTTTGTATGTTTACCAAGCCGGGTACAGATTCTGCATGACCGCCAGCGAGTTGGAGGTGATTCTCTCCCGCGTGCGCACCTTATCGCTTTGTGCTGTCGCCTACTGGAAAGAAGTCTCGCAGGAGAGATGTTCGATTCTCAAACGGCTTTCAGTGGAACTCTGCTGGTTTTTGGATGTCCGAAATTCCCAGGGTTCATACATTGTGTATATTAGTATATATGTATATATCACTATATATATACACACATAGTAATTGATAAAACACAATTACAGTATATATAACTATAATATACTGTAATTGTATTATATAATATATACACTACTATATACACTATTACATACAATGATGCACTTTTGTGCATATAGGATGTAATGCAATGGTATGGTATTCATGTAATGTGATCTCCCTGGCCCTAGCCCTGATTTTGAACTCCTCCAAAATTGGAGGTTTATCTTTGGGTTAACGACATCATAACTATATACACAGTTATACACATACACATTATTTATATATATATATATATATATATATGTATTATATGTATATATATGTACTATATGTATTATGTGTATATATATATATATATTAGCATATTACAGCACTTAAATAGCTATAGTGATAAATGTTATAACATTTACATCCCACAGGACCTGGGCAAGGCCGCCAGCAGCCTGGCTCGTTTCCTGGAGATGCACCGTCGCTTGTATTGGCGCCGGCCGCCCTGGCGGGGCGTGTCTTGGCAGGCATCGTCCCCGGGGGGTGATGTAAATTATATCCATATATCCATGGTTAATTATGGTACATTAATAGTATGGTTAATAATTGTTTATAATAGGGTAAATTATAGTAATGGTTAATAGGGTTTATTAATGGTTAATAGGGTTTATTAATGGTTAATATGGTATATTGATATTTCATGGTCATTGATACAATAGATGAATATAATGGTTATTAATATATCCATATATCTGGGTAAATTATAGATGAATAGTGGTTAGTAATGTAATATATTATAACCATATCTGGATGTCTGGGTAAATTATCACTAACTATTATCCAATTACAGTAACAATGTTACAATGTGAGGCCCCCGTTCGATAGCTAAGTTGGTGAGCATAACTCCAATAACTATGATTTATGGTACGCAAATAACGAACTAGTTACTGGGGCGAATCCAAACCAACTTATAACTGGGGGGCCAACCATTAATATATCCATCTGGGTAAATTATAACGACCTCACTGTTCTCCCTCACTGGGAATCATGGTTAATAAGGGAAATCATCCCCAAATGGCCTTAATTCAGGTTAGTGAATATTTGTAATTTACCCAGATCCATATATCCATGGTTAGTGATATAATGGTTAATAATATGTCATTAATTCATTAATCTTTCCAGTTAATGTCATATTCCGCTTAATAGTGCTTTATCATTAATGGGTAATAGGGTTTATTAATCCAGGGTTGACATTAGTGGCTAAATGATTATATAACAATGGTTAATAGTGGTTTATCATGGTTGATAATGATTAATAACGGTTACTAATGAGCAATAATCGCTAATAATGGCTAAACATGCTTAATAATGAATTAATCATGTTTAATAGATATTAGATTATGTTTTTTTTGGTTAATAATGGTTAAGAATGATTAAGAATGGCTTGATAATGGTTCATAATGGTTTGGGTAAATTATAGTATTTCACTGAGGGATTATGACCCTCTGGTAAATTAACATAACGAACTGGAAAATCACAATTTTTAATCAGTAAATCAACTATACATTGCCATTTCCAATAGCTACGTTAAATCGCCAGAGGGTATATTATATAAAAGATCCAGTTATTTGAATGTGAATCCAGTTAATATATGGGTTAATTGAGTTAAATGATATTATTTGGATCAATATTATATATGTGTAGAATGTTAATGATTATATTCATGGTGGCTAGGGATATTTAATTATATATATATAATTATACATATATATTAGTATATATTATATTAATGGCGGTTAGGGATAAATAGGGGATAATATTTGGTTATTTTTTTCTGGGGTTGCTTACAAAAAGATCTGGAGAAGCCATGGTTTCCTATTAGGAAAACCATTTTCTTTTTATGATGGGTGTTCCTAACATTTTACAGGAGAGTAAATCAATCTTAAATGCAATTTTGAATCTTGAACGCAATTTTAGGGCCGGGTGTTCTGTGAGGGTTTCGTAGTGACATTGGGCCAGATCCCAGTGATCAGTGAAACAAGTGTGTAGGACTGCACACAGCCAACCATGATGGAGTGCCAAATGCCCTGAAAACATCTCAAAACTACTGTTTACATGTTGAACCCTCCGCACACCCGCCACAATTTCCAAAAATCGATCAACACATTGCATAAAATTTGAGTTCACACAGCCAACATATGTCCCATATGCTCCATGTATGGAATACGTGCCTACACTTGGGTCATCTTGGGTGGTATATCGTGGTAAATGGTGCATACATGGAGAACTGGTATAATCTTACCAACATAGTTTTAACAATTTTTCTTTCCTTTTGGGGTATATGTTGAATATTCAAGAAACAACGTAAATTATCTGAATGTAAAGATCCTAATCCAGGTCCAACAGGATCAAACCATTGATATCTTCAGATATACTACACAACCATATGATGGTTTTTCCTATCGGGGTTGAACAAAATCCATTTCTCGACATTTTATAGCGGTGACACTTGTGACACCCTCCCAACGTTGGGACACTTCCAACGCACGGCTCGAGGGTCAGCAGGCACTCCGGCAATGCCTGGCACATTGGTTTGTTCTACCTGTAAGGAAAAAAAATCGAGACAGAATGAACCTGGTTGGTGGTTTGGAACATGACTTTTATTTTCCATAATATGTTGGGAATTTCATCATCCCAACTGACGAACTCCATCATTTTTCAGAGGGGTAGGTTGAAACCACCAACCAGAAACTGGGATGGTTTCAATCCATACCGTTTTTCATGATTTCTACCGTGCCACGCTGCTCTGGTGATTGGTGAAGACAACGTGGCGAGGTGACGATTGTCACATGTTTTTTTGCCCGCCTTGCTCCAGGATGGAGTGGTTTTTTCCGACACTTGATGATTTAACCAGAAAGTATTTGGGCAAGCCTAGGTTAAGGCTAGTTTGATATCTATTTCTATGCATCTTTGCCATAGAAGGGGACATATAATGATGCCAAATATGAGTATCTAGGATCAGTCATGTAACATGTAAACATCTATCTATCTATATATATATAATATATTATATATATATTATATATATTATATATTATATATATATTATATTATATATATATATATATATATATTATATATATTATATATATTATATATATTATATATATTATATATATTATATATATTATATATATTATATATATAATATATTATATCTATATATATATATATTATATTATATCTATATATATATATATATATACATACACATGACATCACAAGTGATGGACTGCCATTACCAGCTTTGATTTCCATCCTGAAAAATTGCAATTCCGGAGAGTCCCAAAAATGTTCCATGTTTAAGGTATATTTACCTAGCATCTGGTTATGACTAACATAGCGAACTGGAAAATCCATGATAAATGGAGGTGTCTAGCTGGGAAAATCATCTGTAAATGGGCTATGACTGCCATGGCTATGTTAAATAACCAGAGGGTACATTTTGCAATTTTTTGAGCATATGGGAGGGGCTGTAACCGATTTCTCGTGGTCTACCGATGTTGTTTCGGAGCCCACGTTTTTGAAGGTTTCCCGAGTTGAGATTTGGATCATAAAATTCAGCTAACACTATATATATACCCTCTGGTTATTTAACATAGCCATGGAAGCCATGGCCCATAGAAACAGATGATTTTCCCAGCTTGAAACCTCCATTTATCATGGATTTTCCAGTTCGCTATGTTAGTCATAACCAGATGGTATACATACATTAATATACTGTAGTACCATAAATCCCTACTTCGGCTACTTAAGATCAAATCAGCAAACTATGGGGCAGCACCTTGTATGGTTTATTTGAACGGATTCGAAGAACCAAAAAATATTTGCAGTTCGATCTTGGAGTCAAAATCTTTACCCAAATATGGGTGTGTTCAAAGATCGGGGAGAACCCAAGTTATGGCAATTTTGATTGGAAACTAAGAATAAACATATGGATTTTGGGGTTTTCTTATAACTTCAAGCACACCCATGTGATTCAATTTCAATTTACGTCATGGACATCCAATGGTACCCTGCCAAGAAGTCATTCTCCTAGCACTGAAGGCTTTTTGTTTCGTGGAGGTTCTAACAACCATCAACCCTGATGTGTGTGTTTTTGTTGGGCCATATTGGTTTGACTGAAAACAGGGTACCTCCTAAAAAATCATTTGGTGGTTCATCCCAGTTAGTAAGCGGCTTATAACCCCAGTATACCCCAGTTGTATTTATGGTAACTGGGTTAGTTCAGCTATAGAGTTTGCTCCTCATGGGCCGAAGAAACGTCCCACACCCTTTGGAAGTTGGTTTAAAGTTAAAAGCACCATGGATATATAATTAGGGGTTTTCGAAGTCATGGGGGGTATCCTAAATCAGATAATTTCGGAGGATTTTCCATGAAATTTCAAGCATCTACTGATTTTTTGGGTTACCCATGGAATGACTTTGGAAGCCCATGGAGATCGTGGCCATCCACAGTGGGTAAACAAACTTTCTGGGTCAATTTGATCACGACCGAAGCCTGTTCTCCTTAGCCTGGAATCATGGTTTATTTAAGAGGGAAATCATCCCCTATAGCCGAAGATTTCAGGTTAGTGAAATATGATCATTTACGCAGATACATGTCGCAAGCCTCTCTGTATAGTTGTTCTGTTCCAGTATTACCAGCTGGTTGGTGGTTTGGAATATTTTAACAAATTCCATATATGAAATTGATACTGCTATATGAATTGATACTGCCTGTTGGTAAACAGTCCCATCACCTCAGGCTTTTTTGGAGGCGCAGGAATTTCTGCAGAAATGCAATTTGTCCCACGCCACCGAGGTCAACTTGGGTGGATGGCTGTTGCTAGAGCCAGGGCCAAGTTTCTTGGCACGTCCGGTTTTTATCAGAACTGCTCGGTATATTAAACCAGCTTTATATACCAACATGGTTGTTTACAATACTAAACTGGATGTTTATATACCGATATTAAAAAATAAACTGGATTATAATTGGGTCGACCACATGAACCATTGGCTCTTCAGCCAACACTTTCATGACAGAACTGCATCCCAGGAAAATCTGTGTTCCAACTCTTTCCGGCAACGACGCTAATATCGGTAGCTGGGGCAACTCAAAAAAGATACCGAAGATGCCATCTCTATCGGGCAGAAAAGGCTTGAGAGAATGGCACTTTCGAGTCGTTTTTTCATGGTCCTGTTCTGGAGAATGTTTTTCCCATCTACTTAAATGATTTACCTAGTCTATAAAACTATGTAAACATTGTCATTTTCCATAGCAAGCTGTTAAATTAGCACTTGGTTTTCAGCATGCAAATCGTACCACCCCTTTTTGTTCAATTCCATTTGACTCATACACTGGTTGGTGATGGTTGGTGGTTTGGAACATTTTACAGTATTTTTTTTCATATATTGGGAATTTCATCATCCCAACTGTTACTCACTCCATGATTTTTCAGAGGGGTAGGTTGAAACCACCAACCAGTCATGGTATTGATGAAATATATCCCATAAGACAATATAAGACACCTATATCCAGATAATATCCCATAATAATGGTATTCATACCAGTATCATAGAATTGGATGATGGGAAAATTTACAGGAAAGCCCTATATTTGATGGTAAAAACCATGGTTTCCTGTAGATTTTCCCTTAAACCAATCCAATGACAGTACACCTCTGAAGGCATGTTTTTTCTCATTGGGCGGCTCTTCCGCCGCTAATTTCTTTTGGGCTCTGAAAAAATGATAAAAATGGTGATCCCTAACAGCCATGATTTCTACAGTTCGGCAATACCGCAACTTCTCATGGATACATATTATATATTATATATTATATATATAATTTAACAATAATTAAAGTGAAACATGCCAAAAACATCGATGGAACAAGCCTAATTTCCATATATATATATATATACATATTTATCCATGATTGAACGGGAAAGTTTGGAGAAGTTTGGGGTATTCCACCCTTTCGATGTTCTGAGTCGGTCCACGTCCGGCCCAGGCTTTGAGCTTTTCCAGCAGTTCGGACCCGCGCGATGTGAATGGCAGCTGCTGCAGCAGATGCGCCGGAAGCTGGGTCAACAGAATCTTGGAAGTTGGGTCCTTCCGTTATGTGAGAGCTAAGTGATTACCCTCTGGCAATTTGTTACATAGCTATTGAAAATGGCCATTTATAATGGATTTACCCATTAAACATGGTGATTTTCCATAGTTACGTTAGTTTACCAGCGGGTAAGCTACGTGGACATGCAAATGGCTTGTAAAACCAAGATGTTTGGGGGATATAATATGATATAATGGGGATTTACCTCTCAACATCTTAATAAAACTCTCCGCATCAGGGGTACAATGGGATATGTTACCCAAGAAGATGATATTCGGGTGTGGTGCTTCGTCATTGTCGCATCAACCAGTGGATGAAATGTGTTACTTGCCTAGAATCAGTAAAATGTGAAGGCCTCTGGTAAACTGATGCTTAGAAACTTTTTTTGATCAATTGTGATTGAGTCTCAAGCTACCAGTAGTTGTCTGCATAAACATCAACGAATTGGAGTTTATTCTTGGGTGTATTTGGAGTATGACCCCTTGATCGATCTCAAGCCGGTGGTTTTTTGCCCAAGTGGGCGTCCAAGGAAGACTGCCGAAGTCTTGCAGGTGCCTGGAAGAGGGATGTGATTGTGATACGACTGAATTACCCTCTGGTAAACTAACATAGCTGTGGAAAATCACCATCTTTGATAGGTGAATCAACTATAAATGGGCAATTTTCAATAGCTACGTTAAGTTACCAGAGGGTAGATATCATACTTCAAGGAACTTGAAATTGGGATGAAATCCATACTAAATTTCTCTGTTAGTTGCTCATCAAGACTGCACAACCATCACTGGAATCGGGACGTACTCGGCACTTCTCTGGATCAGTCCATTGCGGACACAACTTGTTGCAGAAGGAGTGTGGTCTTCGTTGGACCCTTCGTTTGGTCCTAAAGACCATATGTACCACCGGTGGTTCCACTTGTATTCCGCTGGAAAAACGCTATACCATGCTATACCATGCTATACTCATATATTCCCAATTTTCAGCGTTCATGTTGCATTTCCTTTTGCTGGGTGAACATGATGGAACAACATGTTAGGATTATTAGGGATACACTTTGTACATTTTGGCAATCTAGTCTGGCAATAGAAGTTTGCTTTCCTTTATTTCAAATTTACTAGTCGCATGCATTGTGACACAGTTTTTTGTGGGTTCAGCCCAAAACCATCAACCATCATCAACCATCCCTTTTGTATTCTTTTTATGTCATACCCTCTGGTAAACTAACATGGCTATGGAAAATCACCATTTTTAATGGGAAAATCCACTATTAATGGCCATTTTCAATAGCTATGTTAAATTACCAGAGGGTAAGTGGGTTGATCATACCATGCTCCAATGGTCGCTTGAGTAGATGGCACCACAATGACACCCAGCTAGCGCAGGCTCATCGAAATACCTTTCTGACAGAGGAGGAGATCGGTGACAGCCGCAGTCATATCACGGTGGCCCCATAGAATGATAAGCCTGTTTCTAAGCATGTACCCTCTGGTTATTTAACATAACCATGGAAGCCATGGCCCATAGAAATAGATGGTTTACCTGGGTTTACCTTTTTTAAGAATGGTGATTTTCCATGGCGAACTGTTAAATACACAGATGGTATTTGACATTTTATAAGTGGTAAAGGGCTTCAACTGCAAGATAACAAGGTTGATCAAAAGGGTGATTTTAGCATCATGTGTAGGGACAAGCATCAAAGATGTGGAGGTATAGTTGATAAATTATGATTGATTTCTGATTACATGTTGTAATCATATGATTTTATGTTGATTCATGTGATATCCAGGTATAGTTGATAACCAACATATCCATAAAATCCCATGATTTCTGATCCCATCCCATGAAATACTTATTGGTAATTTTGAACTAGCCAAGAATTGGCGGGATACCTATCAGCCAAAAAGGATTTCATGGGTATTTTGGATCTGGCTATTTTCATGGCTCAAGTAGCGAATAGTTGGCTGTTTCATATGGCAAGAACAGGGGCAACAGCAGAACAGCCAACAAACATAGGGACTACTCTGTTGTAGGTCCCTCACTATCCAAACCTCTGAGATAGGTAACTACAAGTGGATTGATGAATTACCAAACAGTTGCTTGGAAGGTGAGGGTATTATAGTTATTATAGTTGCATGTATGTGAAACATTGTGAAACGTGGTGAAACATTGTGAAACATTGTGTAGAGGCAAGAGAACTGGCTGCATGCCACGTGTAAATGCTAAACCGATTTGACCAAACACCATAGATACTGCGGATTGCGAAATTATCCCAACATGACCAGACTTAAAAATCTGGTCTGGGAGATCTGGGAAATATGATCAAGCTTTTGCTTCCCCATGTATACCCCATATTAAATTTAGTACCATGTCCCATTATGTCCCATTATGTCCCATTATTAGGGATTGTTAAACATGTATACCATCTTTACCATATTTTTTACTATCATATTGGATTGTTGCATGTACCATTCTGTCTGGGATAGTTTCATCATTTCCCAAAGAAAAATCCCATTAAATCCCCGTGTTTTCCCAGATAACTCTCCATGACTCTCTATGAGATCATCCCCATCATGCCGATCCCTTGCCATGTGAAAACATGGTATTCTAAAGCTCGACGAGAATAAAACAAATTAGTTTGAAGGCTCAAGTTAGTTATGTGTTTGTTCATGGTTTGTTTTGCTTTTGTTGGTATAAAACATGTTTAAAGATCCTTGAATTTCAAACTCGCCATCTAAACACAGACTATGTAGCCAAGAAGTTGCTGCTATGTCATCAATTACATGATGATTTCTCCTAACAGTACCAAATATACCATGGTTTTTTCCATGGTTTTAACGACGGAGTGCAGGATTTTCAGCAGATCAAGAGCAAAGGCTTCAACTCTGTGCGAATCCCTTTCGGGCCCCTCGGTCATAGACCCTGCCAGTTGTTGGAGTTGAAAGATGAGTTTCCGAACTAAAAATTTGGGTGAGGAAATCACGGTCCAACTGTTAATTTACCAGAGGGTTAATTTAGTGACTAGTGGCTATAGTTCACTTCGATGTATACCCAGTATTTAGTATTGGGATGTATACCCAATTGATGTACATTGTATAAATCTGGTTGGTGGTTTGGAACATGAATGGATTATGACTTTCCATATATTGGGAAGTTCATCATCCCAACTGTTACTCACTCCATCATTTTTCAGAGGGGTAGGTATACCACCAACCAGAAATTGATTAAATACTGGGTATACACAGGGGTTGGTAACTGTCCCATTTTGGGAATATTGGACATCACCTTATAGTAGCCATTATAGACCATATACCTAATGGTTGGGTGATGTTCAATGGGGACATTAAATGACCCATGATACATCCCACTTGACAAGTTTAGTGGTTACTGTGGCTACTGTGGTTACTGTGGAACTCACGGCGTTTATCCCAACTGGCTTATACCAGTGGTGACTAGCCATGACTAGCCTCTTTTTTCCAACCGTGGTTGTCACTTGCTTCAGTGACAAACAGGTCGTTTCGCTCCTAGTTGTTTGGGTGTCCACGGTGTTCACCGATTTAAGCCGGAACTTCAACAGCGGTTCACGAGGTTTAACCAAGAAGTTTTTGGGCATTTGGCACATGATTTCACACCATTAGCCAGCCAGAGATTTTGACCGAACTTCCATGGCTTGGTGTCGGGGATGGCGTGCCCAAAAGCCAAACTGGGGCTGTCATTGTGTAGGAAATCAACCTTGTTTTTGTTTCACCATTACGGATTGTAGAGCTAATGAACGGGGATATCAAGTATGGGTATATATCAACTGGG
>Ga0126342_10005793_pt1 | contig 21709 bp, 16 predicted proteins | sample Cyp1metagenome_FD_92528 | JGI IMG/M metagenome (GOLD analysis project Ga0126342, IMG submission 92528) | Coral microbial communities from Lord Howe Island, Old Settlement Bay, Australia - Cyphastrea 1 metagenome | ecosystem: Host-associated > Invertebrates > Cnidaria > Coral ... | reverse complement strand
TTTGCATTGCATTTGCATTGCATTTGCATTGCATTTGCATTGCATTTGCATTGCATTTGCATTGCATTTGCATTGCATTTGCATTGCATTTGCATTGCATTTGCGTTGCATTTGCATTGCATTGCATTTGCATTGCATTTGCATTGCATTTGCATTGCATTGCATTTGCACTGCGTTTGCCATTGCGTTTGCCATTACATTTGCATTTGCATTGCATTTGCATTGCATGTGCATTGCATTTGCATTGCGTTTGCACTGCGTTTGCCATTGCGTTTGCCATTACATTTGCATTTGCATTGCATTTGCATTGCATTTGCATTTGCATTTGCATTTGCATTTGCATTGCATTTGCATTTGCATTGCATTTGCATTTGATTTGCATTGCATTGCATTACATTAGATTGCCTTGCATTGCATTGCATTTGCATTTGCATTGCATTGAATGTGCAGTGCAGTGCAGTGCGGTGCAGTGCAGTGCAGTGCATTGCAGTACACACATACCTCTACGTATATATATATACTATATATATATACTATATATATACTATATATGTACTATATATATACTATATATATACTATATATATACTATATATATACTATATATATACTATATATATATACATATCGTATATGGTGTTATTTATCTAGATGCCGTCTATGTTTACATTGATATTGCGTGCATCATGTAATGTATATGTCAATATTCAAAACATTTATATGTATGCACGAATGTATGCAAAAAAACTACTGCAGATGTATATGTTCAGCCTCTTTCATCTACCATCTGGCTATTTAACATAGCCATGGAAAATCACCATGTTTAATAGGCAAACCATCTATAAATGGGCCATTTTCCATGGCTATGTTAAATAACCAGAGGGTATCTATTCTATGTCTCCAATTTTCCATATTTTTCTTGGCTTCGTCCCTGGACGGACCCCTGGACGGACCCGCAGGGACCCGCAGCAGGCTCTCTGGGCGACCAGAACACTATGCCAGAATGCCAGATTTCGAATCTGAGAATGTACGTCAGATAGAATGCAGAGTAAAAGTCTAAATATATGTCAGATTGAATGTCAGAATATATGTCAGACAGAATGACAAATAAAATGTTGAATAGAAAATCAAATAAAATGCTAGAATAAATATCAGACAGAATGTCAGAATATATGTCAGACAACATGTCTGAATATAATATATGTGATAGAATGCCAGATAACATTGCATAATATGTCAGACAGGGTGTCAAATAACTGTTGAAAATACAACAAAATATATGTCATGCAGCCAGATATAATGCCAAATAGAATGTCAGAATCAGATAAATTGTGAGAACATATGGCAGGATATATGTCAATAATGTGCCAGATAAAAGGTCGGATCCAATGCCAAAACATATGTCCGATAGAATGGCAAATAGATGGGTGTAGAATAGTTTTTGGTATTTTTTTGCGGTTTTGGATTTGTTTTGGCTTTCTTTCCTGGTACCATTTGCCTTGTATTTGCAACAGTTTGGAACTAGAACCTGTCATTTTTTATGGCATTTGCTAGATTTGGGCATGGGCACGTTGCATTTTGCATGGTATGTGCTATATTTGGCCATGTTTGCCTGCCATTTTGCATGGTATTTGTCACATTTTGGCATTTCAACCTCTCATTTGCATGGTAGTTGCTACATTTTGGTACTTCAAACGATCATGTGGGTCTCTTGAGGGTTCTTTGGGCTTTCATTTAGGGTGTCATTTAAGGTTTCATTTAGGGTTTCATTTAGGGTTTTATTTAGGGCTTCATTTGGGGTTTTATTTAGGGTTTCTTTAGGGTTTCATTTCATTTAGGGTTTCATTTAGGGTTTCTTTAGGGTGAGGGTTTCGTTAGAGTTTCATTTAGGGTTTTTTTCCGGTTTCATGTAGTGTCATGTAGGGTCTCTTATCGGGATTTCTTATCAGGAGTTCTAAACGTTCAAATGGGTTTCTTTAGGGCTTCATTTAGGGTTTCGTTTAGGGTTTCGTTTAGGGTTTCTTTAGGTTTTCTTTAGGTTTTCAGTTCGGGTTTCATTTAGGGTCTCATTTAAGGTTTCTTCAGAGTTTCATTTGGAGTTTCTTTAGGGCTTCTCTAGGGTTTCATTTCGGGTTTCTTTAGGGTTTCATTTAGGGTTTAGGGTTTCATTTAGGGTTTCTTTAGGGTGTCAATTTAGGGTTTCAGCTAAGGTGTCAGTTAAGGCTTCATTTAGTTTTTTTTCAGAGTGTTGTTTAGGGTTTCTTTGGAATGTCATTTAGGGTGTCATTTAAAGTGTCTTTAGGGTTTCATTTATGGTTTCTTTAGGGTTCATTTATGGTTTCTTTATGTTTCTTTAGGGTTCATTTAGGGCTTCATGTAGGGCTTCTTACCAGGATTTCTTTAGGGTTTCTTTGGGTTTCACCTAGGGTCTCTCTAGGGTTTCACTTAGGATACAAACAGAACAGAATAAAGCAAAAGAAAATGAGAAACAAAGAGACAGAAAAGACAGGAAGCAAAGAAGCAAAGGAGCAGGAAGTTGAGCAGCAAAAACACATGACTGAAGAAACGAAACAGTAGAATAGTAGAAGTAGAAAGGCACAGAAGTACAAAAGCAGAGAAGCAGGGAAAACAGAGAGCAGAAAAGCAAAGAAGCAGGAAAAGCAAAAAGCAGAAAAGCAAAGCAGGAAAAGCAGAGAAGCAGGGAAAGCAAAAAGCAGAAAAGCAGAGAAGCAATGTAAGCAGAGACGCAGAAAAGCAGAAAATCAGAGAAACAGGAAAGCATAGAACCAGGAATCCAAAAAAACATTGAAAAACTGCCGCAAAAAAAAAAATGGCCCTCCCAAATAGATTGTCTGAAATCCTGTCGGTCACTCGGGTCACTCGAAGGAAGTCCTTCCTTGGTTGTAACCTTTGAGAAAATGTAATGGTTTATGTTTTCTGGTTAGATTTGGTTTCGCTTTGACCAAGATAGTTAGTTGGTTATATATATATAATATATAATATATATATTATTATATTGATTAGCCTATTTGTTTTCATGTCATGATGCTTGGTGATATTGTTCAAGGTGCTCAGATGTACAGTTGCCTCTCTACCACCGAACGACCGATATAGACACAGATATAGATATAGGTGTAGACATACTGTAGTCATGGATATAGAGTCCAGAGATCGAAAGATATGTGTACGAGTGCATAGATATTGGGTACAGATAGGGATGTAGATACAAGCATAGAATGATAAATATCTACAGTGTAATATTGCGTATTAGCCTTAGCAAAAGAACATTGTAACCCCTCTAACGGTCCGGTTCCTGGACTTCTCATCGCCGAGATCTAAAAAAAAATAGAAGCGCTGCTGCTCTGCGACGATGTTGTTATCGCCGGTGGTGTCTTGGAACGTCAAGCAGAGCGGTTCCCGGCGCAAAAAGCACAGGAATGGATCTCACAAATCTCCAGAAAACAGTAGCCGTGTCACAAGTGTCCAAACCCGGTGCATACTTGAAACATCCCATGCATTTTTCAAGACATCACTGGCCGATAGCGGGTATGCATCACTTGCGTGCGGCTGAAGTAGGCGTCCACCTCGCCGACAGCGTTGAAGGCTGATTTGTTGGTGCCCAAAAATGGCAATTTCATGGGGGGAAATAAGTGATATATTATATTTCCATGGTGATATAGTTTCATATCGGTATAACCTGATGATATATTATATAACCAATTATTTTGGGTTTCTCTGAAATAGGTTACCCAAGAATCCCATAGTCAAACTGTCACATTTCACACAGACCCACATCGAGAAGTAAACCACTGGATTTTGGGGTCTTGGACAACATCATGAGAGCTATAGCAGCTATGGTCTCTGCTGGTCAAAGAAAAGATGGATGAATACCCTCTGGTAAACTAACATAGCAATGGAAAATCACCATTTTTAATGGGAAAATCCACTATTTCTATGGCCATTTTCAATAGCTATGTTAGTTCACCAGAGGGTAGGGTCAAAATCAAAATGCAAATGGATTTTTCTGGGCCTGGGGAACTCTCCAACTAGCTTTTCGTAGAGGTTGAAATATGTTGAAATCGTCCCCAACTGAAAACCGATCCCCATCTGAGCAGTGTGCAAAATGCCTCGATCATTCCATTGTACCGGTACTGGTTGGTTTATAGGGATTTCCCTATTGGATTATTAGAATCCCCAAGATTTCCCTATAATCCCCGAACTAATCATCAACCCTGCCAGGGTTTTAGCAGCCACTGCTGATCTGATGTTTAAGAATATAAACCGGAAAGGATGACCCTCTGGGGCTGATTTTATCCCATGTTCATCCCAGATGGTCCCATTATAATCCTCATCCTGATCCATCCTGCGCATGAATACAATGAATCCCAAATCATGCATGTTTCCCAAAGTGGCTTGCTTTGTCTTCTCGCACTGATGTGGCTATTGAATCATCATGTCATGCAAAGTTGGCTAAAATTTCAATGGATGACATCGGCTTCAGCCCTTCCGCTCAGGCGTAAGTTGGCCGCCTAAAACACCTTTGATTGTTAGCCGCGAAAGGAACATATTAAATCGGCCAGCTGCATATATGTATATACATTTAATTACAGTCATAGTCATACATATACATATACATAACATATACATATACATGAACATATACATATACATATACATATACATATACATGAACATGAACATATACATGAACATATACATATACATGAACATATACATATACATATACATATACATATACATGAACATATACATATACATATACATATACATATACATTTACATATACATATACATGTACATATACATATGCATATGCATATACATAACATATACATATACATATACATATACATATACATATACATATACATATACATATACATAACATATACACATACATATGTATATACATATACATATACATATACATATACATATACATATACATGTATACGTGTATATATATATATATGTATATCTGTATATTATATGTATATTATATGTATATATATATGTAAGTATGGACAACAAAGATTGGTTAGACCAATGGCTTCCTACATCTTATGACCCACGATTCTCGGATTTCGATATCCCAAGTTGGGAATAAGCCGAGTGAACGTTGTTGTCCCCGATTCCCATATTCTCCTATGAACAAAAAATGGGCTATAACTATAACCCATCTATAACCCATCTATAACCCATCTATATCTATAATCCAAATAACTTAATATAACTATAACCCATCTATAGTTTCTTAATGGCCTAATAAGCATGTTATAACCTATTGATAGATGGCCCCCCAGATCGTGCGCCCGGTGGTTCAAGGTCGCCTCCTGGCGTCCTTGAAGTTGAGCGACAGCCACGTGCACTACCTTCTTGCTGTTGCGTCCGGGAAACTGATAGCCGCACATGGCCTCGGGACGGAGACTGGGACCCAGAGTTCGCCTGGTCAATTTTTTCGGAAACCAGATAAACGTACGACATGATTGTCATTTATTACATTGTCAATGTATATCAATGACCATGGTTTATAATGTTTATAGGTGATATTAGGTGATATATCTATAGTTAATGGGATTATAACCAATTTGTAACTGGGGGGGGCACAACCTTGTATATGTATATATATATATATATACAATGTCAACCCTGGATTAATAAACCCCTAGGCTGTTTAATTGGGAGGGTACCATTTAAGTATCAGATTATGACTATTGGAGGAGTACCCCCTAATTAATAAACCATGGTTTATTAATCCGGGGTTGACATACCCGCAAGACGGTGGGTTCGCTGTCGGCGCACAGTATCTACTTGCGTGTTTGTCGTTGTTCTCTGTCATCTTGACGCTTCCAAAATACTGTATTTTATGGGTCAAATTGCACATTGCATGGTTTTTGCTGAATGGCGTCGTATCGTTGCGCGCATGTGTGCGGAATTAGGTGGGTTAGAATTATTGTCTTTTAAGTCGTTTTCTCTCCATTGCATCATGTTACGCTACAGACGTCGTAGTGTACGGTGGGGTGGGTTGGGTTGGGGTGGGGTGGGGCTGATAATGTCCAATTGAACTTGTATTCCGACGTGATGCGACGCTCTTGGACGTTCTCTTGCAGTAGTACACGCATGTCATGCTATGCTAGTGCACGTGATGCATGGGGATGGGGTGGGGTGGGGCTGATAACGTCCAATTCAACTTGTATTCCCTGAAGATGTTGAAGATGTTGCTACGTTGAAGATGTTGAAGATGTTTCTACTTTGAAGATGTTGCTATGTTGAAGATGCTGTTACGATGAGGATGTTGAAGATGTTGAAGATGTTGCTGCGTTGAAGATGTTGAAGATGTTGAAGATGCTGCGACATTGAAGGTGTTGCTATGTTGAAGATGTTGCTACCTTTCGACGCCAAAACAAACTGGGAAGATTCAACAAACTTCGCACAAAAAGACAGTGGAAGTTATGGCTGCAGCCGCTTTGCACAGGAAACCTGGTCTGGCGACTGTGATGAATGCCCTTGCACAATTTCGCAAGGATCTCACGAGTGGGGTGCTAAACATGGCACCTCGCGATTGTTTCAAACCAGACAATTAAACTGGTTACAAGAGGCATGAAGGGAAAAAAAAAGGGAAGAACATGTTCGCTGACAAGATGATCTGCAAAGCTTTCGATTAGAATTTTGACGTTCAGCCGAACCCACCGTCTTGGGCGTATACATATATAATATATATATATATATGTGTGTGTGTGTTATTATTGTATATTAGTATGGTTGTATATATATATATATACATATATATATAGATAGATAGATAGATAGATATTTGTATATCTGTTGCAATTGATGGTACTGTATATATATATATATGTGTGTGTTATGCATAAATGATGACATGTCCGTAGAATATAGACACCTAGGTAGGTGTCAGTATGTTATGTAAGCTGGAATGATCTTCTTCGGGAGGCCTCTATGGATCTGGCTTCATACTGTCGGTGGTGCCTCCCAGTGAAATGTGTGTTGGTTAACCCCATGAAGTACTTCGATATATCGTATAATATACATGTATATATATTACATACATACTATAAAGACAGGTGAAATTGGAGCTTTATAAACCAATTTAGCTAACTGGGGCACCAACTTGTGATGTTAATGCCCTCACAAAATGCTTCAGATCGCTCGGCAGTTACATTGGATGAATGGAGGGATCACCATACCTATGGAAGGAAAGACAATTCAACTGTTGACTATGGCACAGCATGTAATGGAGTCAGTCACGGCGTGTCAAAAAACACAGCTCCAGGCAGGTCTGGGTATCCAACTAGTTCCAACTCTTTCAGTTAAATGGCCAAAATGGCGTCATGCTCCAAACACGGTTAGACGTCAGACGCTTGCCAAATGACGCTTTGAAAATGATTTTAGGCCAGTGGTTTATGTTAGATATATCATATATCTATACTATTCCTATGGTTTATAAACCAATGTTCACATCATCACATCACGTTTGGGGGGCACCAACGGCACCAATGCGATTCAATGATGGGCCGCGGAACATCTTTGAAGATGTCTGCTGTACCTTTCTCTTGAAAATTGATGAAGGCGTAGCCAATTCCCTGACGGTGACGCCGATTCATGGGTAGGTAGAAGAAATCCTGGGCGAGCCAGGCAGCAGCTGCCACGGTGGTGAGATGTTTGGCGGCAAAGGATAGAAAGGTTGAAACCTGGGAAATAGATGAAAATAGTGGGGAAAACATCATCTATCATCCTGGAAAAACTCATGAAGAACTGGATAGAACTGGTCTATCTTTTTGGAGGCTGCTACTTGGTTGCTATACCACAGTTGCAGTTCCACTGTCCATTCTTTCAGGCCTGTCATTTTGGCAATGGAAATTCCCCCATTGATAGATGATTTTCCCATTCAAAGCTCCATTTCCTTCGGGGGGTTCTCAGCTAGCGTTGAATTACCAGAGGCTATGTTTTTGTATATCACACTAGATCCATTAAAATAGACAATATCCTATGGATTTATCCCATGGTTATCTCTGTTAGGCCATATAAAAAACCATATAAAACATTATAAAACCACAAGCATCTAAACATATGTTCAGACCGCCCTGGGGGCCAGAGGGAGCCTATCAATCTTCACTTTCCAGGTTGCTCCCTGGCCGGGGGAAATGGCTAGATCAAAAAAATAATAAATTACAGTATGATACATTTCCACCACTTAGATCAACTATATTAAATTACAGTATGATAAGTTTCCATCATGTAGATCAATTATAATAAATTACAGTATGATAAATTACCATGTAGATAAATTATAATAAATTACAGTAAGATAAATTTCACCATGTTTCCCCTGGAAAATGTGGCCAGGAAAAGTTCAAAGAGCAGCGACCTGATCCACAACCCTGGGATCACCAAAAGCCCGTTGAAACGTCCAGGCGACATAGCTACCTTCAAAGCCCATTTGGTCTATGGCGGCCAGTACCTGCCGCACTGCGACTGGGGGTACCCATTTTATCGCTTTCATGGTTTCATGGTTTCATGGATGACTGGGGGATACTGGGGGATTGGGTACCCCAAAATTTCGGGAAACCTCGGAATCTTGGAGTTGCTGCAATTAGTGCCCCAAAGACCCTTGATATTCCTAGATTCCTATAGATTCCTCATAGTGTATGGTACATTGATGCAGGAAAGAAAGCACCACCTTCAGTAAATCAAGGAAGTTGAGTAACGAGGTTTTTCAAAAATGCGATAAAAGCAGTATAAAAACCATCCCCAACTGGGGCGTATGAAATTGCTCTAAGGCTACTGTCGGCGGTGCCCCCCAGTGAAATGTGTGTTGGTCTATGTCTATAACCTCCATGAAGTAGTTCGATATATCTATAAACCCAAGCTATTGGATTTATAAAGCAATTTAGCTAACGAACTGGGACCCCACCTGGTACAAATGGGATGATGTTGGTTGTGACCCCATGGCCGGGAAAACTGAGGCAGGTCCTTGACTAAGTGGGCTGAGCCACACAGTGACCCAGTACCAATATCTTTGTGGAAACGTTCATTGGAAACATGATGTTCTCAATCATGAGATTTTGGGCTTTGCCATGGCTTTGTTGCTCAAACGAACCCATACTTCGTACCGGATCATTATACTCCATGACAATGATTCTGGGCAAAAAAAAACAACAATTCACAACCCTGATGTGATCGAACAGGTCGCAGTCCAGGCACAAATGATCGGTATCTCCACAGTAAAACCATGAGGGAAATACTCAGGAAGTGAAACACACCTTACCCTCTGGTAAACTAACATAGCTATTGAAAATGGCCATTTATAGTGAGTTTTCCCATTAAAAATGGTGATTTTCCATAGTTATGTTAAATTACCAGAGGGTACCCATCCAGGGGAGCCTTCCTGTACAACACCTTTGTCAAAAAGTGTCAAAAACATACCCCATTTTCAGACAGACCGTTGATATCCAGTTGGATTGTACATCGGTGATTACTGGTTTCCAATGAAAATATCTCTAGCCAAATGGGGTTATAAACCAACAAATATCATACCCTCTGGTAAACGTTTACATAACTGTGCTTAAAATCACCATTTATATAGTGAGTTTTCCCATTAAAAATGGTGGATCTTTCCAGTTCGTTATGTAGCGGCTAAATGCAAACCCAAGAATTCGATGTCGATCATTGTGCCACCGGGATGGTACTTCAAAATGATGTTTTCCCGATCACAATCTCCAGGTTTCCGCCACGTTTTCTGAAGGCGTTTTTTAAATCGACCAACAGATACCAAAGTAGGCATAGTTATACAAGATTGTACAATCATCATGTTCCCACCCAAATCCCGGAGGATATCCCATTTTAAGACCCAAAGATCATAAAGTTGATGATATACATATGTATATATGCCACTAATATATATATATATATTATTATATATTATTATATATTAATATCCCATAAAATATTCCTATTCTGTTAATGGTAAAAACAACTCCCCCAAAACTAATCTAACGCTCGGGCCTCTTCGGTGGTGCAGCGGCAAGGGATGTTCTTGATCATCACTGTGTGGACAGATCTGGCGCCGTCATTCGTGGTCAAAAAGGTTTTTAGGTGGTCACCCCAAAATCAAATATCGTGTAAAGTGGTGATGTATCTATAGTTTTTTAGGTGGTCACCCCAATCTATCATGAAAAAAATCGTGATGTATCGTGATGTATCTATGGTTTCCCTCTAGAATTGCCATAAGTTGGATAAGTTACGGGATGTATGCCTCGTTTCCGCACAAAGCCGTGTTTGTAACGGAGGTGATATTTCTTCCAAAAAGGATACTGGAACATTCCAAAGATGATCAATGCGGGATCCAATCCAGGTACCATCTGGTTATTTAACATAGTAGCTGTGGAAAATGGCCCATTTATAGATGATGTCCTCTTAAAACCTCCATTTATGAGGAGTTTTTGATGGCTATGTTAAATAACCAGATGGTACCCCAACCAACATCATCCCCTTTGTAGCCTTATACCATGTTCATAAACCCCACAGATAGTAGATGGATGTTTATGGCAGGTTTACCTCATCAATTTCCATCAATTTCCTGGACTTGTTCACAGTATGGAAAATCACCTGGAGGTTTCCGTCAAGTCATGGGGGTACCCCTAAATCATCCATTTATAGCGAGGATTTTCCCACATAAACCATCCAGCTATTGGGCTACCACCATTTATGGAAACCCCCACCTATGCTGGTAAATCTCTACCTCTAGTGAGGTCGCTCTCACCAAGATGCCAATCTAAGATGGGAGGGGACAAACTTTGTCGAAACGCCAAACGCCAAGCGATTCAGGTCTCCAGCGGATCTGAAATATCAAGTCAATGAGTGAGAATCTAAGATGATCTAAGACTGTTTGGTGGTTTCAACCCCTCTGAAAAATATGAAAGTCAGTTGGGATGATTATTCCCAATATATGGAAAAATAAAAAATGTTCCAAACCACCAACCAGAAGATGATCATCAAGAAATGAGGTCTTTGGCAGGAATCGGACCTTTTTTGGGGTAGGTCAAAGGGTCAACCTCACGACCTACCCAAGGAACACAATCTTTGGCCATTTTTGGTTTTTCAAATCGAAGCCTTTCCCCCCAGGTGTACTAAAGAATGTTGACTTTGATCCATGCCAATTAATCAAAAATTGGTTTCAAACATATGATACATAGCACCTCCCAAAAAGATCCGAAAAGGACAGCAAAAGTCTAAAATCCTCCCAAAAGAAGTGATCCATTTTTCATGTTTGAATCTATTCTATCTTTTTGGGGCTTACTATGACTGATCATTTTAGACTCCAAACACATTCAGTTTTTAGGTCGATTTGGAGCCAACTCTGGGGCCCCGGTTGCAGTTCCGTGCCAGTTTATACTACAGACAGTGCTTCGTTACTAAGTGGATCTAAGTGGTGAGTTTCGAGGTGCCAACCATAGTCATAAGATGTTTTTCAGGGTGCCACATCCCATCAAACATTGGTTTTTGTTCGCCCCTGTAGCCATGCCCTGGCCGCCACGCCCAACATGCGCAACGTCCAACTGGCCGGCGGCACTGCCAATCAACCCCTTCGTCTCCAGGCCCAACTCCCTCTTCATTTGGGGAATCCTGGTGCCGCCCCCCGTACCCTGCTTGGATGGGAAAAGGTCCCACTTTTTAAGGACCCAGGTTCAGTGGTTTGTAATCCACAAATCAGCAGCCACACCATCCCATATATATATATATATTTATGAATATTATATATATATATATGAATATTATATATATATATATATATATGAATATTATTTATATATATATATATGTATATAATTAATCTAACTGGGGGCTATGTATATAACCTATTTATCACGTGGTGCCCGCAGCCCCAAATGCTACTGGCGACTCGCATTTATCGAAGATGGCAATAGAAGACCACCATTTAACAGCAGAATACCATCTAGAAAATGCTACAAATTGGAACAACTCAAAACCCTAGAATCATCAAAGTCTAGCTGCTAGTAGCTGCTAACTATTGATGTTCCTACATATTCGTTGATCCATATGAGAGAATCTTAGGTCCTAGGTGGTTACCGACCCATCCCAATAAACATGGGTCACGTTTAGGGGTGTCATCAACATCTTCACCCAGTCATGGAAGAATACAAGGGTGTGCCCCCACACCCCTCGGAATTTTCTGGACTGAATATGACTGAATCATAGAATTTGCTAACCTGAAATGTGCCTGAAATGTGCGGCCTTCGTTTTCCTTTCGCGTTGCAATTTCCCCTGGTCCACCCAGACCCAGACATTTTACCCAAACAGAATGCATGTAAGCTTCACAATCAGGAGCGTCCGGATTCATGTCAAACTCTGCAACGGAGTCCTTGGCAAAGAGACAAGTCGTGTCGACATCGTGGGTCAAGGGAAAGGTCTAAAGCAACCCCCAGCCCGGTGAACAATAGCTGGTAAGTGGATGTTGATCCCCCAAAAAAGATGGTAGCTGGTAGGTGTTGACCCATTTCCAAATCACTAATCATTGAATTGGATTTGGTGAAGAAATGTTGACCAATGTTGGGGAGTAATGTATTTGTTTCCTTCCACCAAATTGCTGGTGAACCACAAAATATCTCATAAAATATCAGACTTTTCAAGTGGTTCCAGATCTGCTTTTAATGGATCCTAAAATGGATGAAAAAAAACGGAACCCAATCGGCTGACCCAAGATCTACCATTCGGGACTTTAAAATAAAGGCTGTTGACCAGCAATCCACCAGCAATCGCACCAAGCGAAAATCAGAGTTCCATCATGTCCAATCCGTTCTTCGAGTTCAAGTACTCAAAAATGGAGCATGACCCATTCAACCCATGCGAAGGGTATCCATGTATGTAGCCTTTCATTTAAAAAAAAAAAATGTCCAGTTTGTAAACAATAAATCATCCATCAGTGGCTTTGTTGCTGGCCCTGAATTTAGAGGAAAACCATGGGAAACTCTTGTATCTTGTCATTCAGAATATGGTTTCTGTAGATTCTCTTGGTGGTTTGTTCCTCCCCTGCTAAAAGTAAAATATTCTATTGGGATAAGTGGTGCTTACCCATGCAATCCCAAGTTTCGGCAAAACTTCAGCGTGCGGCTACAGTCCATCCTGGGATTTTCCCTGGTTCAAAAAAGATGCCAAAGACTGTCCCCCAAGGATGAGAGCGAAACATCATATTTACCCCATATTTCCAGTGTTGCCAAAGTATCTATTGATTTTGGGGCTGATATGTCTATTTTGCTCCCGATGTTGATTGATTAAATCCTCGATGATTCTCCCATCAAAACCTCCGTTTTTAGATGATCTTCCCGACCAAAATTTCCCATGAAGTGCTCCATTTCTACAAGGTGGTGCCCCCGTTTGATAGCTAAGTCGGTGCAAATAACTCCAATTTCACTATGGTTTAGGGTAGATATATCTATACTTGGAGTACGGTAGATCACCCTATAATTACTTGGAGTTATATCACCCATAATTACTACTATGGGTTTACAACTCCAATTTCACTATGGTTTTTCTAAACCTTTACGTTCACATCACTGGGGTACCACCTTTTTTTGAGGGGATTGCTATTTGTGTTGCAAGTGGCGCTGTCCCGAAACTCTGTGCTCTGCGTACTGTCCGTGATCAGCCGAGCCTTGATCTGTCGACCACGTAAAAAGACCATGAAAATCACCATGATTCACCACTGATTCATCGAAGATATTGTTGTTTTCACCATTGTTAACCATATACATACATATATATATATATATATGACATTATTTATGTATACTGTATATATATATGTATATATATATATATATATATATATATTATTTACGTGTATATATATATATATTATTTATGTGCTGTATATATATATATTATTTATGTGCTGTATATATATGATTATATATGTATGTATGTCCATTGACATCAAAGCAGTTGGGATGATGTTCATATCAGTTCATATCCTGAAGTCCCCTGAACTGATGGTGACTCACCTGGTACACCGACCAGTGTTTTAACCCAATAGATGGGAGTTCATGAACTGAATTAGTTTGATGCCATAATAGTTGGGATCATGATTTTTTCATGAAAATTAGGGAAATTATATGTATATAATTGTATGTATATATATACATATGAGTAGCGGACAACATGATTTGTGAAATTTAATGCCATGCACAAATTAGGGTCGTCCCCTATCGGTTGTGAGGACTTCAGTGTTCCCGGAGGTATCACAAATGGGGTATCGGTATAGGGTCGTCTCCTATTGGTTATGAACATTTTGTGCAAGCTCAGAAAGGCCAAGGCAGGAGGCGAAGCAACACTAGATTAGTATTACAATAATTTTGTCGCTTACTCATATGAATAGTTGGGTACCTCTCATTCCGCGAAATATGGATGTTTCTGGAAATGTGGTATACCGGTATACCAACCATTCTAATAGCGGAACTGTGGTATACAGTATCACCATGGGATTAATTGGGGGGTATCCCAATTGTCAGACAAACCCGGGTGGCAAATCCAGGTACAGGAACCATTATATAGGTTTTTTACAGAGTTCTGAGTTCTGACCATCCAAATATGGTTGGATTTCCTCTATGTTTTTCCCCACGCAAAATTCTGGGATTGAACCATGCCCCAAAGGGGACCAAAGGGAAAGGAATCACAACCTGGCAGAAGATATCAGAAGACCAGGGAAATCATGGGAATTCATGCTGGTTTTACCATGCTCTTACCATGACTAACAAGGCATTTCTACTGAAACACCTAGTGGTTGTGATTTCTGATTTTTTTTCAGACCAAAAAACGAGCAAAGGCTCACCTTACGAGCGTGTAGACAAGCGAGGGTTTGGTTCACTTTTGTCATTGTTGCACCTCTTTTTCACAGGCAAATAGACATTGTACATCAACTTACATTATAGTTACGAGTACGGACTGAAACTTAGAATGGATGGTCGGGTTTCCAAAAATTTAACCCTTAACTTATATAGAATGACGGCAGTTAAAATGACTGGTCATCATACCAAAAAACACCATCCCAAACTTAGAATGGACAGTTCAGTGGAAAACATGTAGAAAAAACGCAGGAGGCCCTATATTTTAAGGTACGAGTAGAATCCATGGTATGCTACACTTGCCCACTTTTTACCGTTTTTTGAAGGTTTTCCGCACAGAAAGGATGGGTTGTAAATAAGTTTAGACTGTTTGCACAGCACATGTGGCAAAAAAACAATGCCGAGCCACTAACATGCCGCTTCATGCATTAAAGCAGTTTCAGAAAACTATTGTTTGTAGCATAGTCTTCAAGTTTGATGCCGGAGATCTAGGTACGAAAACACTTGTTCGAATGCTTTGACAGCAAAATCGCAAGGAAACACAAAGCCAATAAAAACCCGGAGGTAAACAAAGAATGCCTATGAAAAAAACTCTCGTAAGGAATTTCGCTGCACCAGTAAAATGCCGGACCCAAAACTCAGCTGAACAGGTGCGTTTCTCAAAACTGTGCATTGCAGGACTTCATTGGTCATCTCTTTTTGTAAAATACCAGAGGTACACATAGAATGCCTACGAAAAGAAGTTTTTGAAAGGAATTGTGTCACCTCTTTTTGCCACACTCCCCTGTGACGAGAAGAAATTTAGAATGAGGTAGATACAGCGTGTCGTGTCTTTCAAAGCGCTGCGGCGAGAAGATCGAGGACTTCCAGAAATAGTTTCCAAGTGGTCATTCGGTCAGTTTCGGTCCGCTTTTCTATCATTTACTGTAAATACTACCATGATCCACAGATACTATAGCTGGGAATTATGGGGAAAACGAATCATTCAGCAGCCATTCTATACAAATACGTCTCTATCTTTTTGGGGGTTTTATATATATATATATATTATGATAATCTATATTCTATATTACAAAAATTCCAAAAACAAACAGAGTTTGTTCCGGTTCTCTTTCGTCCAAGGAACCCAATGTTTGCTATCCATGATATCAGGGCTCTGCCTCAGTCGTCTCCAAGGAGTGGACCCAAAATTCACTCCACCCTTTGCTTATTTAACGTAGCCATTGAAAATCAATATCTTTAATAGGTAAATCATCATAAATCATCTATTGGGCCATTTCCAATAGCTATGTTAAACAACCAGTTTGGGTAGTTTTAGCAACGACATAAAACAACGAATTTCTCGAAGAATTTGGAGATTTTTCACTCATATCAACATGGGTGTGTCAGATCTATCTTGGGGTCTTGGATCATGATGTATCATTCCCCAGCAGCTGTCGGTGCTAAAAATGTCTGTTTCAGACATCTTGAATTCTTCTAGCAATTTCTTGCCCATATTCCAAGGCCGAGCATATTCCATGCCAAAATAGCTGGGAAAATTCAGGGAATTCTTGTCAGAATCTTGGGGTATCCCCCACCCCAAAAAGTGGACAAAGCATGACAAGTTTCTACAACCGGACTCATGGCCTGCTGGCCTGCAGATCTCTGAGTCATGAATGATGCCATCCATGGCCCCAAGCAGACCAAAAAGTGGAGAAACACAAGGACTCGTTCATTGCTATATTTCACATATACAAAAAATAACAAGACTCTATATATATACATATATAATCATATATATATGTGTGTGTGTGTTCAATTATGTTCACATAATAACTATATTTTTTAGCGTTGATTTTACTACTCATTGATATTGGAATACATGAGTGTTGATGTATCAATATTGTCGCTGAATGTCGCTTATATATAGGTCACTATCGGCATTTTATTCCGATCCTGATCCGACCCTCCCAACATCGACCCTATGTGCAGAGCAGGGTCGATCCAAGCATCTCTTCGTGAAAAAACAGCAATGCTGGGCAGCTGTTGGTACGCCGGAGCTCCTGATGTCTTTTTTTTCGGGTCAGAAAAGTCCAGCAACATGGCAAGCTGTTGCTAAAAACTACTTATGTATACTTATGTGGTAACGGTAAACCCGATAAGAAACGATCACCCGAAAAATCACCATTTTTATGGAGTATTAACCATCTCCAAATATTCGGTGTATTATATATTGGGTTTCCCACACAAAGAAAAAGTCAACCACATTATATCCAGAATCCAGAGTTATAGAACTCAGTTGAATAGGTGAGGGCGACTATAAAGTGCGATTGTATACTACCAAAATGGGATCCGCTGCCTCTATTAGTAAACTGGTGAGTTATTATGATTTATATTTATATTGATTTATTAATCCTGGGTTGACATTACCCTTCATCATTTTGGTTACCACTAACACAAATCCCTTCCTGCAGCCAAAGGCCAACTACCCTTGTTTATGACCCCCCTGGCCGGTTCCAGGGTGGTATATTGGCTACAGTAGTTCATGCTATATCTCCATTTCGGAAAGGTATGAACGGACAGGCTTTTGTATTCTTGATCCAAAGAGACCTTTCCGCCTTTCAGTACTGATGATAACAATGACTACAATCACTCATTGTTAGGAATGAAGCATGAATTATGATAAAAAATGATAAAGCATCATTAAAAAATGACCCCCAGTTCTCAGTTCATCCCTGTTTCCATCCATCCCTGGGTCCCTGGGTCCCTGGGTCGGTCCCAGCCTCTCGCGAATCGGGCGACAGGACATCCACGTCAAGGAACGTGTTGCGATTCACGACTTCCACTTCTCCGTCGATGAACGTCAAGTGGATGCTAGGACTATCTGCCTACCAAGGCAGATCTCAATCCCATCATCCGTTCGAAGTTATACCTTCTGGTAGACTAACATAGCTATGGAAAATCACCATTTTTAATGGGTAAATCCACTATAAATGGCCATTTTTCAATAGCTATGTTAGTTTACCAGAGGGTACCCGAAAAAAAAAAAGCTGACCCCTCAATTCGTGAATAGATCCAATCCATTCCAATCCTAAACCAGGGCGGCTAACAGTTGGGGGGCAACCGGGCTTGCAGAGATTGTGTAGAAAACGTTAAAAGAACAGGAGAAAAATCACCCAACTTTGGGATATATGAGGATCACCATCCGATGAGGGGAAGCATCATTTTCAGCCCAGGTGCCAGATGCCAAAACCCATGTGTATACATTAATTTTATATGAACATATATACATATATATATATATATATATATTATATATGATATGTATATACTGGTTGGTGGTTTTAACCATCTTGAAAAATATTAGTCAATGGGAAGGATGACATCCCATATATGAAATGGAAAATAAAAAAGTTTGAAACCACCAACCAGTATATATGTATATATGTTATGTGAGTGTACGTGTGTATGTGTTTGCTGCCTTAAGTTGATGTGACCGTGTCTGTCGGTGGGTGTAAGCCAAGCTCGTTGATCGTGTCATAAGTCAGCATGCCTGTTCATACTACGAATACGTGTCTAAGTTGGTTATCGCGGCACTTTGATCTTGGTTGCAGGTTGCATGATGTTGCATGTAGGCCCGGCAAAAAGAAATCATCCGAAATATCCGAACGGGTTTGTGTGAACATAGGGTACTGTATCCCATGCCGTCCAGTGATTGATCATCATCTACTACACAGCAATGGTTTTTGAATATATCATATCCCATCCATATTCCATGAATATTCCCACTCTATTCCCCATTATTATGTATATTTATTGTTATTGTACCCCTCATGTTGCGAGTTCATCCCAGTTATTCCCATGTCGGCTTATCGGCTTAGCAAAACCACCCGTTTTTCTAAACGGGACTCCACCGATAGGGAAGCTGAAGATGGGTTCATTTGGATAATTTATAAACGACCTAAACTTCATTAAATTTCACTAAACTGAAATTTTCAGGCTTTTCAGTTGGAGATAGTTCTCCCATTCGCATAAACTACCAGGTCGCAGCAAGGGCATAGTTTTTCCGAGACCAAGGAATCCGCCAACCACATCCCACCACCGGGTTTGGCGTCAGCCTGCTGGGTCATGATGCCGCAACTGGTTGTGGGTTGAAACGAACTTGCTATACAAAGCGGTCGCCAAAGGGCCAAAATGCTGCCAAGATCTGCCAAGGATGGGCCCATTTATGGCAATTGAATGTGGAAAATGCTGATGAACCAGTGGATTGTGGGGTATCTCAGATATCTGATTTTCAAGCCTGAGTCTAGTCTGTGCAGTCTGTGCATCAAAGTTGAGGTACGACTGGACCTACACAATTTCGTCATTATTTATACGAAAAACCATCCATTGTGAGGGCTCCGGCTGGACGTTGGGTCATATTCCAATCCCCTCCAAGGGGACCCCAAAAAAGAAACAGATCCAGGATGATCCGGTGGAAGGGCTGAAATGACTGTGGTTTTTCATGGTTTTTCCGTCCTGAAAGAGGTAAACGGGGACCTCCAGTGAACATTCTTGCACCTCTGATCCTTCATAAACGGAGGTTTCAATGGGAAAATCAACGAACTAAATAGATCGAAATAGGCCATTGAAACAACAGATTACAATAGCAAAGCGGTTTACATGACACCAAGGGTGTCATAGGAAACCGCATTCTGGGGGCTCCAAAACTCCAAGACCCGAAAAATCGGTGCAGCCCATTTCACTAAGCTTGCGGACTGACTTGAGCAAATCCTACTTGGCCGAACTGAGAGAAGTGGTCCTGGCTGGCTGGTGTTGGGCGCCCAAGCGATGGTCATCTTGGGTTTTTCTTGGTTCTGATCTGCACAAGTTGGCAATTCAAAAAGCAACATGTTTTGCCAACAGCAAAGCATCAGGAAAAAATGCTGGCTCTGCCACTTAGCTACGCAGCATGGGATGCATACTCCCGAACGACAAGGGTGTTGGGCCGGGCCTTTTGGAAAACTGGTCACGGGCTGAATGTCTGCACCATGAATTCTTGACGTCTTGCAGATTGAGCTTCAAGAATCTGAAGAGGGTCCTGACCTATGATTCAGTCACTCTGACTCTCCATGTTCCCTCTTGTACACACGAAGAACACATCCAAATCCTTAAAGCAAAACAATCTGACCACCCACAAGTTAACGGTGCCCTTTTTCACAATGGTTTTGGATTTGCTTTTGGCTTAAGGAGCCCCCCCCGCAAATACATATATATATACCCGGAGTATATAAACTTCAAAGATTCCCGGAAAAAAAAATAAGTCCCAAAAACCAAAATCCAGAGTAGAAAGGCTCCAAAAAATCCCAGCGGATTCTTTTTGGTCCCATTTCGACAAAACAACACCATCTCAGCAAAACCCGAGTCCCCCTACCTTCACTTCCTGCCACTGCATGCCAGGGGGCAGGCCCGCGACACGCAATTTGGACCTCGCAAACAATTGCAGACACATACGGTTGGTGCTGTCCATCATGCTTAGCGAAGTTGGTTTACGACCAGTTAAACTAAGTTGATCGTGATTATAACTATATAATACGGTAATAAACCAACTTATACCTATGGGGGCACCACCTCCCCAAGATTCTCATTCTTTTCTGCTGACTTGGAGATGTTGGGTACCACATATTTTTTTTCCAACTACATACCCACCTCTCAAAAGTTGATATCACTTCAGTTCAACCAGAATGTGAAAGATCTGGCTGTGCCAAACAAAAAATATTGCGGACATCCATTTTTTTGCATCATTGTTGATGGGCTTTGCACGGTGTCAATGGTCATTGGCCACTGCGCCTGAAAGCTTTGTCTAAATCCTTCATTGATCAATGTGAACACCTGTGATCAATGTTCAGCCATGAAATGGATCAGTCAAAAAAATTGGATGATTGTTTATTCAATGACAAAATTTGATTCTATAAATGTATTATCTATGATGTGGTCGGGAAACTCCAATAGCTAATTGGGTCCCAACTTCTATTGGGAATCTGGATACAACCATGGCTTCATTCACAGCTCCCTCCATTCTTGGGTTTGCTCAAAATCAGAAAAAACATTGAAAATCGCTTCCAAACAACCTCTACAGTGATTGATGAAATAACATGAAATATGCAAATTCTAGCCAGTTTCAATCAACATCATATACCCTCTGGTAAACTAACATGACTATGGAAAATCACCATTTTTAATGGGAAAATCCACTATAAATGGTCATTGTCAATAGCTATTTTGACATAACCAGAGGGTACATCCCATTAAAACCACCATTTTGTTGGTTAAACCCCATTAAACCACCATTAAACCACCATTTTCCTATGGTTTTCCTATGGTTTTCCACCATTAAATGTCTAAAAATCGGATCCACTGCAGATCCGATGGATTCTAATCATTTTCAGACACACCCAGAGATCATGTAAAAAATCGATACTCCACACATATCCCAATATTCCAATATATAGGCATATATATAGGCATATATATAGGCATATATATATAGGCATATATATAGGCATATATATAGGCATATATATAGGCATATATATATATAGGCATATATATAGGCATATATATATATAGGCATATATATATAGGCATATATATATATAGGCATATATATAGGCATATATATATAGGCATATATATATAGGCATATATATATAGGCATATATATAGGCATATATATATAGGCATATATATATAGGCATATATATAGGCATATATATAGGCATATATATAGGCATATATATAGGCATATATATAGGCATATATATAGGCATATATATAGGCATATATAT
>Ga0126342_10005792_pt1 | contig 21713 bp, 22 predicted proteins | sample Cyp1metagenome_FD_92528 | JGI IMG/M metagenome (GOLD analysis project Ga0126342, IMG submission 92528) | Coral microbial communities from Lord Howe Island, Old Settlement Bay, Australia - Cyphastrea 1 metagenome | ecosystem: Host-associated > Invertebrates > Cnidaria > Coral ... | reverse complement strand
TTTCCTTTCCCTTTCCTTTTCCTTTCTCTTTCCTTTTCCTCTCCCTTTCCTATTCTTTCCTTTCCCTTCCTTTACTATTCCTTTTCCTTTTCCCTTTCCTCGCTCATGTGAATTCTTTGATCAAGGTGTGAAGCCAGCCCTTGGAAAAACGATAAGAGGAAAAAAAAGATAATGTCTGGAAAAACCATTTGAAAGGGCTCGGTTTTTTTTACAAACCGTTTCTGTGTCTGTATGTATCTATGTAGTGTATTGCAATGTATTATATTACCATGTGTTGGGCATGGCACTGGCTGCAGATGTTTCAGGGTGGAGACTGCAAATTCCAATGTTGTGTAGCCAACACTAACTACATCTAACTACCCATGTTGGAGTTACACTATCCGCCACTGATTGGCTATGGAAAATGGTGTGATTGGTATGGATCAGCCAGAAACGTGGGGATTGACCAACCAAACTGCGGTCAAAGCAAAACGTATGATGTTTTGGATCAATTGTAATGTTGCGACATGTCGCGACACCATGCCGCCCATATATATATATACATATTATATATATATATTACGTGGGTAAAAAATACTTCTTGATATATCCCATATGCTCCATGGTGCTGGAATATTTACCAACATGTGCCCAAGATAAATCAGCCAGTTCTGTAGGTAAATATACCAGCACCATGGAGCTAGCAGCTAGCCTCGCCGTAAGCCTCGCCCAGGCGAATGGTAGCGTGAAGATCTACAGCATCACAGCCTCATAGGGCAAGCGCCATGCCGGAGAAAAAGCCAAGCTGCAACTGGTTGGTGGTATACCTACCCCTGTGAAAAATATTAGTCAGTTGGGATGATTATTCCCAATATATGAAAAATACAAGTCATGTTCCAAACCACCAACCAGATTACCATAGTATTCGGTCTCGGATGTTCAAACTCATCACAGCCTGAGTTGAAGAGACTCAATGCCCAGACCGTATACGGCCATAAAGCCTATGTCGCTGCATACTACTTAGTTTGTTTGTACTCCGCCATCCACGTTTCAAGTATCAGTGGATTGGTTTTGTTCGGGAAAATCTTATATACCCTGCAACAATGGGTTTTTTTACCCCCCAGATTGATCGGGGGGGTTGGCTTTCAATTTTACCATCATCCAATTTTCGAAAAGTATTTTTCTGTTGTCTTACACTAATTTACAGTATTTATTTGTCAGTGTACCTTTGTCGATAACAAATTTATCAGTTTCCACGAGTCCGTTGAACGAGCACTGGCACAGTTTTTGAGTTTCCACCTCAGTATCCCACCCGCCAAGAAAGGCGCTGGCGGTGGATATTGGAGGGTAGCCTATTCTCCCCCAAAAACCAGTTCTCCATATCCTCCTCATGGTTGGTATCTGAGGCTGGTTCTTGGTTTCCTGAGTTTTCTGAGGTTCCTGTCCCAAAAATCACCGATGAAATGATATCAAAGGTAGAGATCTGGAAAGAAGGAGACTTTGATTTCCTGCTTTGCTCACTTTTGATACTGTCCCAACTTCTCATAAGTTAGTGTGAGTTTTACGCATATGCATGAGCGTCTAGCTCACTTGTTGACTTTTGTTGTGACATCCTGATTTCAAATGATTGTTGTCTGTCAAATTTTTCAAACCTGGAGAAAAACTTAGCGACATCCCTGTGACGTCAATGGAAAGATGGTTTGTATATGAGGGTAACTATCCCAATAACGGTTTTCTTTCCATTCAGTGTGAATTCCTCAAATTTACCCTGATATGATGTTTCACATCGCAGAGTTTCAAGTTGCGTCGCTTGGTTCCCGGTTTTACCCCAGTAAATGAAGATGGACCCTGTCGTGAGTTGGGAGTTGGCAGGTGAGTTTCCACTAAACAATGGTGACTCTTCAGGTTCTATGTTAATTTACCATCTGGTTATGACTAACATAGCCATGGAAATTCATGGAAAATCACCATTTTTGATAAGTAAACCATCTATTTCTATGGGCCATCTATACCATGGCTATGTTAGTCATAACCAGAGGGTACAGGCTTTTTTGTTTTTTCACATGCGAACCTGGTAGAATGGTGATGGTTGAACTAGGCATTGGTGATTTTCAAGTTCTACGTTAATTAAACAACTAAACATCCCCAGTGGAAAACAATCCTCCCCCGCAGGCAGAGGATGCTCCAGAACTGCGCCTACGCCGCAACCTGGTCCGGCCGGCGTGTTGGGCTGGGCCATGGCTTCTGGCCATGGCCATGGCAAGTTCTACAAGGTGACCCTCCAGTTATGCCAGAGTTACCCATAACGGTTATGTCAAAATAGCGACATGTCGAAAATGACCATAGAAATTGTGGATTTACCCAGCTAGAAAAAATGAACATGGTTATTTTCCATAGTAATGTATGTTTACCAGAGGGTACCCTAGGGCCCTAGGGTAAACATGGAATGCGCAACAGCACCATGGTTTCCTGTTCGGGAAATGATCTGCAAATGATGGGTGAAAGCCACATCTATGTCAGTTTGCAGGAGGCTAGTTTATAAGCACTATTAACTCTATAATCATTATTAATTACCATCAACACTAGTGAAGGGCTAGCTATGTTCACCAACTTAGCTAAGTAGGGTGGGACCACCTTGTATTGATGTATACAATTTGATTTATACATGGTGTTTCTCCCGAAAACGATAGCTAAGTTGACGCACATAACTTGGTGAAATGTTGGTGACTGTTGGTGATATAATTATAGTTACATGGGAGTTTTCTGAAATGCGGGTACCCGTAAATCACCCATTTTAGATTGGGATTTTCCATGATGAACCATCCAGCTATTGGGGTACCCCCATGACTTAGGAAACATCCATATAATGAGTTTATAAACCAACTTATAACTGGGGGGCCTCACCTCGTAGTTGATGTTTGTTATATAATGTATAAATTGAGTTGCATGCATTCAGCTGAAAGAATAGTTGTCATCTTTGATGATGTTTCTCAAGAATGGAAGCTGTGACGAAATCAGCCGCAATCGGAAATTGATGCAGCCCAAATTGGATGTTTCACATGGTTTTACCATGTTTTACCATCCACAATGGGACCAACTGCAAACCAATCATTTGTTTTAACCAGCATACCATTAAACATACCATCAAACATACCATCAAACATACCATTAAACAAACCATATCATCCAAATGGGGTAGTCAAAAACATACCATAGTGCCATGGGGTGTGTCAGTATGTCCCATTTCCCATTGCCAGTTGGATCCACATCTGAAGCCACTGCAGTTATCCAGTTATCATTAAACTTCCAGTTACTGAGAACAGTTACACATAGAATCTAGTTCTTATGCTATCTTAGTTTCCAGCCGAATCTGCTCAGTTCTTGGCAAATTCCATCTAAGGGGAACATGCAGAGATGGGAACACTTTTCAGGTTGAATCAAGTTGGTGAATTGCTACAATATAGTTTTTCCAAATATACAGTTTATACCCACAAAAAGAGATAGTATGATAGTACTATAATTTGTCAGGATTTCACAGATTCCTTTTTGGGGGTTGCTACAAGTATACAATTGCTACCACCAGGTGGTGCCCAGTTCGGTTTGTTGCTTTATCCCATGATAGGTGTCAATATACCATACAATGTGAGGCCCCCAAGATAACTAAGTTGGTTTGTAGCTCCAATAACTATGGTTTATGGTACTTATAACGAACTAGTTACTGGGGCGAATCTAAACCAACAAACATCACGTAGAAGGGGGCCTCACATTGTAAGCATCCACGTTTGCTCAGTTACTGGACCCATAAAGTAACGTAGCTCCCATGAAGTCCCGCGAACTGCCAGGATAAGTTGCAGATCAACACCGCGCCCGGGGACAAGGCGGGCGGCCGCCAGGCCACCGCTGCTCAGCCTCTGCAGCCTCTGCAGCCGCAGCCGCAGCCGGTGCCGGTGCAGCCGCCCAAGGAGAGTGCGTGGCTTGGAGGAAGTTTGGATGGTCAAGTGTCTGGGCATTGACGAAGCTATAATATTTATATATATATATATATATTCATATCTAATTACATATGAAATAAGCCAGTTCAAACTGGCTTAAGGGCTATAACTGAGATAGATCTGTAATTTGTTTGCCCTTGGGAAGGGAAAATCATGGGGAAATGGTGGGGAAATCAATTGAAATGGATGAAATAACTCTTGGAACTAGTTGGTTAGACGGTTAGACATATAAGCCATGAAAATTAACATCATTGTTGGGATTATACCATTATCATCCATTATTTACTGTTTGATATGATGGGATTATAGTTGAATAGCATGAAATAGTCCAGGCACATAACTGGCTTGAGGGCTGACGCTGCATCCGTTGAAGAAAAAATGAAGATGATAGACTATTATAATAACACCGTCCAGCAAATTTACATAGACCATGAAAAGCCTCAAACATTTAGATGAGATTTATTTTGCAACCCCCTACTTGGCAGCGTCTATTTTAATCACAGAATAGTAATTGTCATTAAAATTGGAACTATTCATGACATATTAATTCTATACTCGAGCCTTTTTTTTGAATTGGATAGACATATGAGTACCATTTATTCTGTGGATGTTGTTTTATTCCGGTTTTACTTCGTTGAACTCTTTTGTACATTTTCTGTTTTAAAGGTTGTTTGCTGGAAACATCGTTTTTGATCAGTATCTTATTGTTTTGGATTGCCCTTACACTGCTTGACACATAATTAGGTATGTAATGCAGTCTGTAATCCGAAAGAATCTGAATTCAAAATAGAGCAGATGTTTTTGACCCCCTATCTAATTGATAAGCAATCAACAGGGTTATATATTTTACTAGTTTCAATGGCTCACTTGCTGGATATTTCCAGTGAACATTGGACCGAATATAATTTGTGATTATATATATATATGCGCAAAGTTATACCTATATATGTTTACATCATATAATGATTTGTCATATATATATATGACATACCTATATAGCATATATATATAGGTATAATATAGGTATAATTTTCATGGCCTTTATAGTATATAAATCATTATTTATTATACATTAATCATGATTAATCAACATAGCTGGGTAAATGATCCAGAGTTTCAAGAATCTCAGTTCTTCATGGTTGTTTTCCAAGAGGTTTACAAAAAGTTTGATGTGACAATCCACACATGGACCATGCATTGGCACATGTAGGTTCAGATTTTGGTGTTTTTTCTTTTGCGGTTCGAAATAATTTTGGACATCTATAAAATCTCGGAGTGCATGGATCCCAGGACCATGTCCAAAAGAAAAATAATTGTCCAAGTATGTATCATGTATAATATGAATATACAACACAAATATTTAATGATATCTATTACCTATATATATATATACAGAAGTTTCCATGGTTGCATGTTTACAGGATTCCGGAACAAACTTTGGGTTCATAGTATATTTATAGTGCTCTTGTTGAAGCACAACATGTTGTTCGGGATACGTATTTTGGACACGTATCGATAGCTGCAGAAACAAGATGAAGTACAAAGTGATGCCCCAGTTCGTTAGCTAAGTTGGTCCTTTACCCATCAACGACACTCAAGAGGCACCACAGTGGAATTGGTTGAAGTCGCAGGGAGAGCCTGGTGCTGTTGAAGATGACCTCATTGTTGTCACTTCGATTAGATCCCTTCGAAATTGGGTACTGTGCCTTTTTTCGGGAATATCATCGGAATATATATATATATAATTATACAATAATAATGTATATATACATATATATATATACATATTATTATATATTTGGGTGGTAGTCCCTGAACGTTTGGCATTTCATAGCATCCGATACAGGTACCAAAAAGAAACAGCGTAGCGTTTCCATTGTCTCGCGCGCCGAACCAAGGCCCTCACCGAATCATCAGGCGCCGCATGGGAGTGATCTTTAATATTATAATACATCTGATATATATATATATATGTATACATATACATGATATATTATGATAATATTAGCTTTTATACATACATACATACATACATACATACATATGTTTCAATAATGCATTTACACACGGACACTACATGAATATGTATGGTGCCAGGCTGAAGTGCCCGACGAGGCCGAAAAATCGGTGAGATCTCTGAAGGCGTCGGTGGGATTTTCTGGTTGCAGCAAAGAAACCATAGTTAGAAACAAACATGGTTATATATTCAGTTGTATAGTTGAATAGTTTGAGGCAAAAATTGGTTGTATTATTTTGTTGGTGGTTTGGAACATGTTTTATTTTTCCATATATTGGGAATAAAAATCCCAACTGACTTTCAGATTTTTCAGAGGGGTTGAAACCAGTTATTGAAAAACGGATTTCCATGGTTCGAATCCATAGTTAAGAATACATAGGGTGTTTTGTCAGCCGAAGAATATGAGCATGTTTAGTTGGATTGCTGATTTGTGCTGGCGAAGTTGACTTGGAACTTATAACTTGGTAAAAAAGGGGATGGGTCAAAAGCTATTATATATCATCAATTTAGGATGAACATCCATTTACCAGCTATTTTTGGGTTTCATTAGGTGCCAGGGTTTTGACCCATATGGAAATCATTGACTGGGGATACTGATGGATATTCCATTAATCCAACTGATTGATGGCCATTTCAGGAACCTAAATTGATGGTACCTACTGTACCATATATACCCTCTGGTAAACTAACGCAACTATGGAAAATCACCAGTTTCAATGGGTAAATCAACTATAAATTGGTCATTTTCAATAGCTATGTTAAATTACCAGAGGGTAAGGCCTATTTTTCAGGCCTATGTAAGGGAATATCCCAACAAAATATGGCCAAACATATGGTACTAACGTAGCTCCATTTTAGGATCCTGGAATTCCAACATATTAATATCGCCAATATTGATCATATTGATTACTGATGGAGAATAATTCATCCAACTGATTGATTTCATGACATTACCGTCGATTCCACGAGGTCTCCAGGTTTTTGTGGGCATGTGATAAGTGGTGGGCCCGGAGAAGCAGTAGATCAAATCGAAGGGATGACATTTTTAGCGGGTTTAAGACTTTTATAGACTTTTATGAGAGCATTTGCCACACTTTCGCTGCTGTTTAGTTCCTCTGCCCTGGCATTTTTTCACATTTTTTCCGGATTTTCTGCCATGGGCTGCGGAGCCAGCGCTCGGGTGTCAGATGAAACAGCGGCACTTCCTGCTGCTCAACGACCCCGAGATGCACGCAACTCGCTTGGTGCAAGGCAACACTTGACACGGATTTGAAATGACTTCAGAAGAAACATCATTGACTAGTGGAAGATGTGGAATGCACTAGCAACAATGTCTGGTTGGTGGTTTGGAACATGGCTTTTATTTTTCCATATATTGGGAATGTCATCATCCCAACTGACAAACTGCTCAACCACCAACCAGATGTTGGTTTTAGTTCCCAGCAACTATGGCCAGTGAAACCAGCAAAGATATCTGTCGCAGCCCTGGGATGAAGTCGGTTGAACCAAGATATTGGTATTGACTAAGGAATAAGTAGCTGTTGAAGATACCAACATGTTGCTTCTTGGAACCCAAAAAACCATCCAAAAATATCCAAAAATAACAGTTGTTGAATGGGAAACTCATGGTTTTGAGGCAGGTACCTCAATTGTGAGCGCCCAAATGATGGTCAAATTTGACGGTTGGTTAATGGGTGATGTGACTAGCGAGCGTTGGGAGGACATAATGGGGCTTTCTTGGTACCATGGGGTACCCCAATAGCTGGATGGTTTAGTTCATGGAAAGTCCATCTATGAATGGATGATGACTGGGTGTACCCCTATTTTAGGAAGTCTTCATATCATGAATGACAGGGTCTAGTGGGCTGTGTGTGTGTGTCTGTGCTTTACCCTGCGGTCACGTCGGCTTTAGCATATACGTTCCACGCGCAACTGTAAAAGTGTGTTCTGGGATGTGTTTTTTGTGCAAAAAAACCTAAACCCTCGAGTTACATTATAGAATAGAAGTGGTTACCTTATATTACAATGTTTACTGTTTATTTTAGGAGTACTGTTGCCCTTTTTTATGATCAAGTAGGGATCAAGAGTTTGGGGCTCACTATGACTCATGCAGGTGGGTAGCTCGGACTTATCTAGGGGTAGTTTAGTACTTGCATTTTTGAATCATCGTTTGCAGTACCCTCTGGTAAACGTTTCCAAAAAACTATGGAAAATCACCATGCTATTAATGGGTAAATCACCATTTCTATGGGCATGTTCAATAGCTATGTTAAATTACCAGAGGGTAACTGGGATTATCTACTAAACCCTCAGCAGCTAAAAATAGATGAAATTGTTTGCAGGGTAAGATTCGCCGCCAGCACCATGTGTGCCATGCTTCGTCATGGTTGTATAGCAAGATGGTGGTGTCAGGCAGTATCCCCCAGTTATGTGAAAAAAATAACTATAGTTCAATATATCTACAATATATACCCAGCACTTATAGACGTCTATATATTCTAGTGAACTAAACCAACTTAGCTATCATTAGCTAACGTTAAATCGCATTAAATCACATGCTTTAAGTCAAAATCCTATAGCTGTTTGCATTTCGGATGATTTTTTGTTTCACCTTGTGGGATGCACAACCTTCGCCTAGGAAAACTCCTACAAAGCCTCGCGGACACCATGAGGGACCCAGAGAGCCAAGCTCTGGCATCATTTAGCCATGGCAAACAGAGCTTCAAAGCGTTGACCTGCGGTGGTCCCAAAAAATATCAAAAAACACAAAATCCCGGAGGAAAGCTATGAGTTGTGAACCTTAGCCGGGCTGCATTCATTAGCATTTACTGGTATCCCACTATCTGATACTATTTGGACAATTCCATGAAACACTTTGATCTATGCGGATAAACCTTTCGTTGGGTATATACAAGGTGGTGCCCCCCAGTTATAAGTTGGTCTATAATCCCATTAACTATAGATATATCACCTATAAACCATAGTTATTGGAGTTATAAACCAACTTAGCTATCTAGGGGGCACCACCTTGTAGTTAACTGTTGTGCTTGCATCGTTTACCAATGAAGAAAGGAATAGCCCAGCTACACCACGGCTATGAGTTGAGAGGGCCCCATAGTTAGCTAAGTTGGTAAATAACTCCAATAACTAGGGTTTATGGGGAACATAACTGTAGTATACTTATAACTGGATACAGTAATATTAGTAATATTTGGATGATGAGTTACAATGACTTATACTCTAGTATACTCAGGTTATTGGGATTATAAACTAACTTATAACTGGATACAGTAATATCTGGATGATGAGTTACAATGACCTCGCGAAATTGACGTCACTGGACTGATGTACAATGGATTCGGGAATCCCCCGAATGGCGGCAACAACTCAGCCAGAACAACATATCAACTGGTTGGTGGTTTGGAACATGTTTTATTTTTCCATATATTGGGAATAATCATCCCAACTGACTAATATTTTTCAGAGGGGTTCAAACCACCAGCAAGAGTGGGATTGCCAAATGCGTAAGCCCCTTGGTATTTTATGTGTGCGTGGCAGGTCATGCACATTTGCATGCCTACACTTGCCCAGCGGGCTTTCCCGTCTGAGTTGGCAAGATTTCTGGCCATTTCAAATATTCTAAGTCCATTTCTGCAGTTATGGCCCTTTACCAGTTATAAGTACTTATAACTTCATTTGTATGATATATAATCCCATTTTATCACCAGTTATAACTAATAGCCATGGCCATAACTGTGGGGCTGAAGAAACCAAAAGAAATCACAAGTTCCAGGCGAGAATGTAAATTTAGCCCAGGTCGTTTGATGATTGTCGTTCGTATTTTACTGTAGTTTCCCTGGACCTTCGTTGGGTAGTTAATGGTTAAGGATGGTTAAGGGTTATGTGATTGATTGCTATGGATGTGAAGTATTTATCTTGAAGAAAACACGGCCATCTATAGTCTATATTGCCTTAAGTCACTGTAAATCTCATTTGTGTTGTGTCAACAACCATTTCAGAAGGATAAGATAAAGTCCCCGTTTAATGGCTAACATCTAAGGTTAGCCAGAATTATACATACATACGACAGACAGACAGACATACAGACATACAGACAGACAGACATACAGACATACAGTTATACAGACATACAGACATACAGACATACAGACAGGCAGGAAGGCAGACAGGCAAACAGGCACAGAGGCAGACAGGCAGACAGGCAGACAGGCAGACAGACATACATACATACGTGTATGTATACGTATGTATATATATATATATTGATACATGTTTGTGCATTTATCCATATGTTTCCCAGACAGCTAGAAAGGGTTGGAGGGAATTCTGCCGGAAACCCGATTCTTCATCACACACGAAAAAGAGTTGTTTCCAGGAACAATTCCCTTAAATCTATCCACTTATACAGTCATATCCACTTTTTCTTATTACTCGGTCTCCCCATGTTTCACTGTTGGCTATTGCCCGTTCTCGTAAATGGCAATTAGAACTCCATCTTCCCAGAAAGGAACTTGTTTTGTGAAAGTTATCCCCCGTCGATAAGAGATTGCTCAAGATTATATAATCCTCATTGTTGTGGTTGTTGGTGGTTGGTATATACAATGTGGCCCCCCACAGATAAAAACTAATTTATAAGCCCCAATAACTATAGTTATATCTTCCTTAAAAATCCAAATATATATAATTTATAGCCTTCAAACTGGCTTATTTCATGATAAATCGGCATCTAGTCGCATGAATTATTGCATCCCACTCAAGGCCTATTAAGGGCCACAACTGTAGTTATTGGAGTTGTTTGCAGCAACTTTGCCATATAGAGATCCTCCCTCTAGGCATCTAGCGTGAAGGGCTCAGCTAGATAGGGAGTCCCCATGTGTTTTATGCGGTAATGTCTGATGGCAAATCTCGATTTTTTCTATAGTGATGACATTATCCAGTAAATGTTGCCCCAAATCAATCACGTTTTCTGATAAAATCCTCATTTCTGCTACACAACTAGTAACGCCACGCCAGGGAGACAGCCATCGGCTGGATCGCAGCTCAAACACTTCTGTCGATCCGAAGCTAGTGGACACAGGCAGTGTTTTTTTTTGGTTGTTTTTAATGGGTAAACATGGGGGAATGCCTGGGTTAATGGGTAAACATGGAAGTAGTACTACTCTTTTAGGTATATAAAATGCAAGCAGAAAAGTTGCACTTTCCTAGGCAAAACCAAACCCAATTGAGAGGACCACATTGCATGCTGTATATGCTGAAGGTTTGTTTTCCCAAAGTAATGCTACAATCTTTCAAGGCCATAATTTGAAGGATCGTTGAAAGCAATGCTACAATCTTTTCACAGACCTACTGCATTTATTTCAACGGAATGTCCAGAGTCTAGCAAAGTGAAATTGACAAATCATTGTTTAAAGCAACATAATCTGTTCAATCAAAGGCTGCGGTCGTTCAGAGGCAATGTTGTAGCAGTGCATGAAGTGATGATAGGCTTCTTCAAGGAACACCATAATTACCGGTGTAAATCGACTGTTGTATATATATAAGAGAGAGAGAGAGACAGAAAGTAGGAAAATAATGTGTAGAGAGTCTTTACGTCTTTATAGGGTGTTACAGTGCAATATTTCTTGATTATATAAAATAAATGGTAGGAACTCACAGTAGCATGACATGTATCTCCCCCAACTGACTCATTTTGGCAAAATATATAACATGTCTTGAGCAAAGTCCGCACATTGACATTCTTGTTCAGCTAAGGTTTTGCAGGGTCTTTCTCCCAAAAACCGAAGCAAATACAATTCAAGCCTGCGTCTAGTCAAGTATCTTTTGCACAGACTCAGTTCTATTGGCTTATCTGTCCTCGCTGGCTGCTCCTAGTTTTTTCTAGTCTGGTTCTTTTGGTGCGGGGGTCCCCTTCAAAGGACAAGGAATCATAGTGGAGCTATGTTTTCTTCGCCGTTTTTGGCTTCTTATGGACAAAGAAGTGACGTGAAACAGCATGTTGGAGCTGAGCTCACTCGTTCAATAAGCAAGAGAGAAGTATAATTAGTATAATTATTTTGTGGTTCTGGTTTTGCTGCTTGGAAAAAGAAGCTCTTGATCAATATTTGTTCTAAATATTTGGACATACAGTAAGACATCCCTCAAAAAAACGCGGCTCACAACATCCCCTTTCTGCTTTACTTATGTGCAGGTATACATATATAATATATAATAATTATCATATATACATATATAATATATAATATATAATATCATATATATATATACACACATATGTCCTATATCGTTACATTGTTGGGTTAGATTCCCAATCTATCCCCGGCCTCATTTCTCATCTGGACCGTTGTCAGTTTGAGCAGTGGTCAAAGCCCCGGTTGATGAAGAAAACTCGGGAAAAATCATCATCCATGAGTTGGTCCCGTTCTTTACCACCCGTTCTTTTTTTTGGAAAAGCAGGTTGGGTAAAGCCATAATTACTGGTTGGTGGTCTGGAACTTTGTTTATTTTCCATATATTGGGAATAATCATCCCAACTGACTACTATTTTTTAGAGGGGTTGAAACCACCAACCAGATTATATATCCCCTTTTCTCTCCCTTTGGTTTTTCCGCTTCTTCCCCAGCATATCCCCTCTGACTGCCCCTGGTTTTGAACACTGCTCTGTGCAGGCGTTGCCTCTCTGAAGTCATTGATTCTCGGTGAGTGAAACACGATCGGAGAACTCGGCCAGAAGCGGGTCCGGTTTGGGAAGCTGAAATGTGTTGACTGGGAAATACTGGGAACATAGTTTCAGTTTCAAACATGTTGCTTTTCTTACTGGTGCTAAACGTAGGGAATTTTCGGGAATGATCCATAATTTATAATCACTATCAATAATCATTCCATTCCCCCAGCAACCCATCCATTCCCTACGTTTAGCACCAGTAAGATGATGGTCCAGATTGACCTTAAGCAGTACTGGGATGACTGGAAGCACCACGGAAAACGCCAGGGCCTTCAGGCCACCAAGTCCACCAGGATCGGGGATCGTCCAGTCATGACCATGATTAGAACCATGGTGACTTGTGGATCTCCCATGACGTAAGAAACTCATATAATATATAAATATATATTTATATATATATATATATACATATATATATATATATACATACATATGATATTTATAGGGCGAAGGCGTGAAGTTCCCCGGAAATCGATAAGCTTCCAGCTTCATGTGTTTTTTGTCATTTCACGATTTTGTGAGCTCTCTCTATGGAAGATCTGATTGGATTCTGTTGGGGACATCGTTGCCCCCAACCTCCGTGCCGTATGTCAGCTTAAAAAAAATGTCATGGTCGTTCTTGTTCTGTGTAAATTATAACGCCTTCTCTGCGACCTCACCGGAATAATAGTTAGTAAGGAGAGTTATCCCACTATAGCCGTATTTCAGGTTAGTGAACTAATGTAATTTACACAGATCAGATTATCATATTATTGTTATTCTCTTCACTTGTCTTTGTGAATTTTTGTGATGTTGTTCCTATAAAGGCAGTGGTTCTCTGACATTTGTTTTTGCTGGAATCACACGATTTTGTGAATTTCTTGGGAAAGTCTTTCTTATGTTTCACCGAGGGTTTTTTACTGCTCATCCTCGTCCATAGCCACATCTTGTCTTCACTCTTGAAGCCGCTATTTGAAGGCGTCAGTCAGTTGGTATTAGTGCAACCTTTACTGTCGTTTACTTTCTCTCTCCACCACGGACAAACATAAGGATCGCACGAAAAGGACCTAAGCAAGATCATACAGATATATACAGATGTTCTTCTACCCCCCTTTGAGACACAGGCACACGACAGTGCGCATGGTTCCTGGATTCACAAGCCTCGAGCCAGTTTTTGCTATGTATGTGTATATACATACATATATATATATATGTATAATGTTTTACTATAATAGTAAATATTATCTACTGTATCTACATCTACATGTGTTGTATCAATGTATATATGATATAGTTAGATAGGTAGATAGATAGATTAATTAGAGATATTAGCTAGATAGATAGATAGATAGATAGACAGATAGGGGGCCTGGATATATATATATATATATATGGCAGCCTTCGGCATTCCGCCGGCCTCTGGCCTTTGGCCTACAGGCCCAAAGCAGGGGTTGTGTAGAGCTGGTTGGTGTCCAAGGTGGTTTGCGTAAAAAGGTGCTTTGTCCAAAGAGTTGGTTTGTGTAAAAGCTGATTTGTGTAAAAGCTGGTTGATCGAAAAGTTGGTTGTAGCAAAAAGTGGTTTGTGTAAAAGCTGGTTGATCGAAAAGTTGGTTTGCGTAGAAGCTGGTGCGCGTAAAAGCTCGTGTGAGATCTGATTGGTGTAAAAGTGGTTTGTGTAAAAGCGGATTTGTGTAAAAGCTGGTTGGTGTAAAAGCTGGTTGGTGTTTTCAGCAGGTTTCTGCAACAAGTGCCTGGTGTAAAAGAGTGTTGGTGTAAAAGCTGGCTGGTGTAAACCTTGGTAGTGTAGAAGCTGGTGTGTAAGACCGCGATTAAACAGAGAGGAGCCAAGTTGGTAGATGCAAGCGGCATGGCTGTCAGAGTGCACGCGGAGAAGGCCGTGAGTTTGGAAAAACAGGAGTGGCAGGTGCTTGTGGAAAGTGTCGGGCACAGCAGCAGGTGGAAAAATGGTTCATCCCAGGGGTGAGCCGGAAGAAGAAGATGATTATTATCATTGTTACTGTTTTAAGATGGTGACAATGACCACCGAAACGATGTTGATATAAATAAGGTCAGTGCTAGGTAGCTTGAGAAAAAGACCAGGCTATACTAGACTATACAAGGCTAGACTATACTAGACTATACCGGTTTACTTAGATTTTACAAGACTATACTAGACTAAACGAAAGTAATTAGACTGTATAGTAATACTAGAATATCTTGGGCCATAGTGTATATGTGGGAGGGGTAGGGCGGCGAAAACAAAAATCTGTGGAAGGAGAAATTATAGGCGAAGCTAAAGCTATCACGAGATCTATCACAAGAACATCCACAAAACACGCCGGCAGGCCAGCGGATTATAGAGAGATAGATTGATTGATAGTTAGATGTTAGATTGATGGATTCACAGAACTATAGATATACAATAATAATGCTCGTTGGTGAAATATCCGCTGTGTGTTCGCGAACTACCTTCTTGGTTTGTAGATTCAAGAGATTTATGTAGAGTGATCCATTGGGAGGTTTCCTAAAACTTACTGGTGCTTAGCATGGAATCAGGGAATGATCCATAATCACTAGTAATAATAATCCCATTCCTCCATTCCCATCCATTCCCTACTAAGCGCCAGTAAGTAAAATGTGGGATCCCCATAAAACAATGGCGCCATCGCTTCCAGTCGTCATGGTCTGACGACTGGATGATTTGGGGTGCCTCTGGAGATTTAACGCAAGGGGCCCAGGAATCACAAGTGGGTAAGTCCATATTCTAGCTAGTTGGTGGACTAAAACATTTTTTATTTTTCCATGTATTGGGAATAATGATCCCAACTGACTAATATTTTTCGGAGGGGTTGAAACCACCAACCAGCTAGTTTTGCATGCGTTTAACCGTTTGTTTTGATATAAATACAATGCGAGGGTGTCGCACGTCCAAGCATTATCCCCATCTCAGGGTTCCCAGCAGCCGTATCAGCGCGACGGATGCAGTGGATCTAGATGAACCTGGTGTGTGTTGCTGGATGCATTGGATGTACCCCGTGTGCAACAAGTCAAGGTAATACTGGGGATATAGTTTGAAAAACATCTATGACTTGATATCTTGATATATACTTTGATACAATGGGATATATACAGTACACCCTTTGGTAATCAAACGTGGCAATGAAGAATACTGCATCCCCTTCATAGATGACCTGTCCACTCAGCACATTTCAAAACCCTAGTTAGTTCGGGGATGTTCCAGCTAGCCATATTTGATTACCTCAGGGTATGTGACCCAACTTGATATGACGGCCAAGCTACTCGGAATGAATCGGCTCATGCGATATGTGGTATATGAGCTCTGGGTATATATATATATATATATATATATATATTGACATATTAATCATATTATAGATAATTCATCACCACAGTTGTAGCCCTGAACAGCTCTGTTCCTAGTTTATTTCATGATATATCACCAGGAATTAGCGTCTGGTAATTTAACATAGCTAAACATAGCTATTGTTCAAATGGCCCATAGAAATATTTGCTTTACCTATTAAAGATGATGGATCTTTCCAGTTCGCATCTGTTAGTTCGTTTACCCGGCCGGGCATCATCCCATGATTTCGCGAACGGCCCCGAACGGTCATCCCAGCAAGCCCGATGGCTTGATGCCTATGGACCATTGACGACCGATGCCAGTTATGGCATGGTAAATGGCCCTTTTTCAATGGGCCTTTAATATCCTTAAATGGGATCATAAAATAACTCCTCTAACTAGTTTCATGGTTAACTTAGTTGGTTATCATGAAATACGCCACCTTTGACTGTGGGTATAGCTCGAGAAACCTTGACCATGGCACATGTGCTGTGCATTGAGATATGTCTAGGAACAACACTATGTCTAGGAATAGGATAATTGTGTGATTGAATAATCTGAAACGTCGAATGACACTTATGTATCTTATTTTTTATTTGACATTGAAATGAACCAATTTATAGGCAATGGATTTATTGGACGTTTGACAAATGTGATGAACATTTATTGAATGATGTCTAGGTTGCCTGGATGGCAGGTAGATTGGTATCTATGTCACGTTTGCTCTCTCTCTCTCTCTGTATATATATATATACATGCATGGTATACATACATGGCAATATACATATGTATACATAAACTTCAGCATGATCAACGCATGTTGTATCTAAATACCAAACAACGCTTCACTGCTCGCACGTTTGCGTGCCGCCTGAGGTTTTGCCAGCTCCTACAAGAGCCCTCATGGCCCTCGTCCTTCTTCTTGGCCCGAAGGCGCGATCATCATTTTCCCTCCCAGTGCCCCAGTGAACGCAGTTCGTAGGGAGTTCATTCTTAGCAAAATGGTAACCACAAAGGCTAACAGATAGATTTGTATCCAAACAACAACTCGAAGGAACCACCTTAAAGGGCTGTCGTTTTGGAGCCCCTTCCTATATGGGAACTCCTCAAAACACCGGATTTTGGTTTGCCAGTTGTTTGGTTTGTGTCGGCTCTGTCCAGATTAGTCAGTTTCCGCAGTCTTGTTGGCAAGGCCAACGCGAAGCATGAGGATAATCCATCGAAATTCAGACAAACCCAATTGGGGAGTTTTCAACTGAAGAGTTTCTGGTTCTGGTACTAATTAAACCTGACAATAGAAAATCGAATAGACAAATCGTTTCTGAGATAGGCAACCAAGCTGATATTAGATTGATTTTCGATACCTGGTCAGGGACCTATCGCTTCAGATGGAAGATGAGGCAAACACTTAAAGAACTGTGCCATACATTGCGCACATTGCGAAATGTTTCAATTTCTGATTTTTAACCATGAAACGTTGCAAAATAACCCGTGCCAACATGGGGGGATATCATAGGAACCGCCACACATTCTTGGCAAATCATGGGAACTGGTAACTGGGTAACTATCCCAATACCGGGCCGAACTTTTCGAGTTGGTGAATTAGTACATGTCATCTATATATACCCTCCGGGAATTTGACATAACTACTGAACATCACCATTTTGAAAGTAAATCATGGAACTAAATGGGTCATGGCTTCCATATCATAGCTACATGAAATGACCAGATGGTGGTGTATGTATATGTTTTTTTCAGGTTGGTGAATGAATCTCATTAATATATACTTTATACTATTTTCATCTATACACCTAAATATACCATAATATACCTTTCGGCAATCAAACGTGGCAAGTGAAAATTGACCATGGATAGATGTTTGATTACAACGTTTAATTGCCAGAGAGTAACGCATTGTTTGTCCTTTCAAATCCATACTTGGCAGGGCCACCATTCTAGGGCTCCCCTGTAGAGGTGTGAACATTCCGCTACCTCCCGACCGCAAACTGCACGATCGGCACGTGAGAAAGCTCACGACCCTTGGGCGATGTTTTTTTTTCACGGTGCCGGGTGATTGGGGTTGGTTAGAGGTTAACCAGCAAATATGGGGACCTGCAAACTTGTAAAAGGACTCAAGCAGCAAATGTCGTGAGTATTCAATCGCCCAAAAGACAGAAATTTACACTTAAGAAACAATAATGGTATATTCCTGGAGATTATATAATTTACACTTGGAATCAACAAAAAACATGTTTTAATTCCTGGAGAAACAATAATTCGACCATCAAAGATGAGTATTGAGCCATTTCTAGGCCCTAGGAGCCACAGATACTTCTGATTTTGACGAAGATGGGTACCTGCCAAAGTAAGTGGCTTATGATCCCTTTAGTTGGAGTGTTTCCAACTGAGAGGTACTTGGGCGCGCAGTTCCACGCTGTAAGTACTTGTAAGTGGATAGTTCTTTGATTTCTAGCATCTTCGTTGTCTTTGTTCTACACTAGGTGAGTGGACATGTTGGCAACTTGACGATTGTTTTTTTGAGTTGGAACCACCAACAGATGACAGATATGTATACAATTGTACATATGTTGCCGTAGGTGAAGGGAATCCCACGATGATGTTTGGTGATGCTATCTTCTTCTTGCTGGGAAACTTTTGGTTTAAAGTGGTCCTGTATCGTTTGACTTATGCGCCCATGCTAGTCATACTGCAAATACCTACGAATATATGTACATGCATGTAGACCTATACATAATTGTATAATATATATACATATGTAAACTCATATCCTCATACATATGAATGTAAATCTTAAAACCATGTCATTTGTGTATATGTATTCACACATATATATATATATATATAAATGCCCGTTCATATACTGTATATATATACATATATCATATAAATCATATACATATATCGTTATACACGCACACTTAGATATTGATATATGTTTTTTTGCATTTGTACAAGTACATTGCGTGTGTATGTATATATATAATTACATATATATATATATATTATATATACATGTGTCCATGCATGTGCCCATACATGTCCATTCATTTATATTTGCATGTATGTACTGCATACATACTTACATACATACATACATACAATACATACAATACATACAATACATACAATACATACAATACATACAATACATATAATACATACATTACATACATTACATACATTACATACATTGCAATACATTACATACATTACATACATTGCATACATTCCATGCATTACATGCATTACATACATTACATACATTACATACATCGCATACATTACATACATTACATACATTACATACATTACATACATTACATACATTACATACATTACTTACATTACATACATTACAAAAAAAATACATACATTACATACATTACATACATTACATACATTACATACATTACTTACATTACTTACATTACATACATTACATACATTACATACATTACATACATTGCAATACATTACATACATTACATACATTGCATACATTCCATGCATTACATGCATTACATACATTACATACATTACTTACATTACATACATTACATACATTACATGCATTACATACATTACATACATTACATACATTACATACATTACTTACATTACATACATTACAAAAAAAAAAAACATACATTACATACATTACATACATTACATACATTACATACATTACATACATTACATACATTGCATACATTGCATACATTACATACATTGCATACATTGCATACATTCCATACATACATACATACATACATACATACATACAGACATACAGACATACAGACATACAGGCATACAGACATACAGACATACAGACATACAGACATACAGACATACAGACATACAGACAGACAGACAGACAGACATTCAGACAGACATTCAGACATCTATACATCCATACATCTATCCATCCATACATCCATCCATCCATCCATGCATCCATGCATCCATGCATCCATGCGTGCATGCATTTGACTTTAGCCTGTTAAGCCAGATTTTGGCGCACTATTCACCTGAAACGAACAGTGGCTCCGCCAGGATGCTCTGTGTGCAGCTCCTCCAGGAGGCTCTGTGTATTGCGCCTGCCACACAAAAGGCAGCCGCGGGCCAGCGGCGGCCACGCGCGCCGCAGCTCCGCCAGGATGCTCTGTGTGCAGCTCCGCCAGAAGGCTCTGTGTAGTGCGCCTGAGGTGTGGTGCGATGAATGAGATGTGATGAGCAAGATAAGCGAGGTGTGAGAAGTGGAGCTGTGATGAGTTGTGGTGTGATGAGTGAGATGTGAGGAGCGATGTGATAAGTGACGTGATAAGTGAGATGTGATGAGAGATGTGAAAAGTGAGGTGTGAGATGTGGTGTGATGAGTGAGATGTGATGATCAAGATGTGATGAGAGGTGTGATCAGCGATAAGTAAGGTGAGAAGTGGAGCTGTGATGAGTTGTGGTGTGATGAGTTGTGGGATGAAGCGGCGCGGCGGGAGCGGGAACAGGAGCGGCGGGATCCAAGCGAAAAACAAGAACCCCACACAGTGATGTGGGGAATTATATGTGTTTATGCAGCAACCCGGAAACAAAATGCAAGTGATTTTTTCACCATGTTTGGAATGTTTTTAAAAAAACAAATTCTAGGTGTTGATTCTAGTTGTGTTGCTCTATGTACACGTATATGTATATATATATATATATGCACGTTTTTATTTTCTTAACTTTCTTTGATAGACAGAGGCTATATACAAACATTCAAAGAGAAAGATAGGCCCTATAAAGATATAGCTATACATGGATAGGGGGCAAAAAATGTCTGTTGATACATGGTGAATTTTCGTCAAAATTAGATAGCCCACTACCGTGGTTTCCTGGGTCTTAAATGTTGACCCTCCAGATCTACACCTTTGATGTATGGATATAATGTATATTTGTATATAACTACGCGTTTTTTTTGTATGTATATGATTCTTGGTTCACACTTCATACCAGAAATGCTTACCTATTTCATATTCTATTGATATTTAGATACATATATCTGTTGATTTCATAGCATGGAGGTTATATAAAATAATCCCCAATAAGCCAGGTAGTATAATTCCCTGCAAATTCACCAATGAACAGTGGTATTTTGAATGGCCCCACATGGTTCCAAGGAGTTACTTGGACAAGTTGGAACAGGACCCCGAAGAGCTCTATGAGGCCGTAGAGGTCAAGAGAGACGTCGAGGCGCAAAGAGACAACACCGCGGCGATGATTTTGTTCAATGACGGTTAAATGCACCCTTGGGTAAATCACCATTCTTAATAGGTAAAATCATCACGTTTATCATTTATTTAGATGTGGAAAAAACACCACAAGTTGAATGTACCTATTAAACTGACGTAGGTGTGGAAAACCCACCAATTTCAAAATAAATAAATCATCAGGTGTATCATTCCCCACCTGCCAGGTGTGGGTTGTTAGATTTTATCAGCGCTGTTCTCCTCCTCCTCTGCCTCCGCATCCTCCTCCTCCTCGTCCTCCTCCTCCTCCTCGCAGTCCAGATCCCAGTGGGCACAGCCGGACCTCCACCGCGAGCGCCAGATCCCAGTGGGCACTGCCGGACCTCCACCGCGA
>Ga0126342_10005791_pt1 | contig 21713 bp, 17 predicted proteins | sample Cyp1metagenome_FD_92528 | JGI IMG/M metagenome (GOLD analysis project Ga0126342, IMG submission 92528) | Coral microbial communities from Lord Howe Island, Old Settlement Bay, Australia - Cyphastrea 1 metagenome | ecosystem: Host-associated > Invertebrates > Cnidaria > Coral ... | reverse complement strand
TGGATTGTGGTGGATTGTGGTGGATTGTGGTGGATTGTGGTGGATTGTGGTGGATTGTGGTGGATTGTGGTGGATTGTGGTGGATTGTGGTGGATTGTGGTGGATTGTGGTGGATTGTGGTGGTGGTGGTGGTGGTGGTGATGGTGATGGTGATGGTGATGGTGTGGTGATGATGATCCCAAATGACTCGCATGTTTTTGCATTGGGTTTGGACCGTCTTGGTGACATGGTTCAAAAGCCGAGCGGACCGTCAAAACACGGGATCTAAAGAGACCAGAGAACCTAACGTGCCACAGGGTATGTACCAGTAAGGTAGGAAACGAAACTTTGACTTCAAATATGATCTGGTTGGTGGTTTCAAACATGAATTTTATTTTCTAAAATATGTGGGATAATCCTTCCCATTGACAAATATTTTTCAGTGATTATTATATTTTGGTTGTATTGTTTCTATTAATCAACTTGGTTCTGGAGTTCGGTGTATAGAAAGATCAAGTTCCACATGTTTTGCGGAACAGGCAGGAGAATAGGTGTCTCGCAAAAAAACTCAACTTGAAGAAGTGTTTATTTAGTGATAGCCCATGTAGAACATAAACTGAGAAGGTGGATAAATCTACACGAGGTGGATAAATCATCCCATCTTTTCCGTTGGACTTTTTTCTAATGCATTCTTCGGAATGAACGGCACTCAGGTGATTCCCACAGCCGTTCCGAACGACGTGAGAAGAGGCAGGTGCATTTAGTAGTGACAAATCCCAACAATGCTGTCACAATACACCACGAACATGCGATTAAAATTTACTTGCTGCACAATTTGGGAGTGTTTATTTTTGACCGATAGCCAATGTCTCCTCCGTTTATTGATGATACCTAGACTCTGCACCCATAAAAAATGGTTTTCTAACCCATAATTCTAGTGTTTTAACCTATTTCTATAGGTGGAGGGTCTCAGTACTGTCATTGATTTGGCAACATTCCTGTCACGGATTCATTCTCCACTGCTCGTGTGTTTTTATTGAACTTTGACTTAAACAAATCCCATTCCCATTCCTACTCAACGGCTGCTCTATAATCAGCAAAAACATAATATATGACACCTTTAACATTTCTGCAGAAATGCGGCTTCAGATGATTCTGGATCACGGCAAAATTCACAGGAAACCATGGTTTTTACCATCAAACATAGGGTTTTCCGGTTCCAATTTTCCCATCATCCAATTCCGATTCACCACCAGAAATCAATCCCTGGATCGTGGCATATCGTGGCCGAACCCCCAGGGGGCTTCAGAGCAAATCCCTTAAGCCACGGCAGGAAGTCGCGAAGGTCTAGTGGCTCCAGTGGTTAATGCCCCAGGAACCGTGTTTGATTTAAGCGCAACGCGATCCTGAGATAGAACTTAAGTAAGTCATTTTCAAAAATTTTCCGAAAAATGCTAGGAATGCTAGGATAGAGATGTTGGGAATTATATGGAATTATGATCCTTGTCCATCTTTTTTGGTGCTTGAAAAAATCTTGGAATCAGAACCACGAACCACAACATTTTGAGGATCCCCAGAAGGCGCCAGGCGAGGGCATTTCTCATACTCCAAGTACTCTCTCAGAGGCTACTTGGATATCTTGGATCTGTCAATCATATGGGTATGGATCAATACCTATTAATACCATTTTTAGGGGGATGAACATCCATAAATCCCAGCTATTTTGATGTGAACTACAGGGGTACTACTGGTTTTGACACACTGCCATATATCCTCTGGTAAATTAATGTAAATCAAGAGTTCAAGCCTGAAAATCACGAAATTTGAGTGGAAACTTCACTTTCCAGCCCCTTTTTTTCTAGGGTTGAACTGTGAAAATTTTCATGGAGGGTACCATCACCGGTGATCGTTTACATTGGGAAATCCTGCAGGTTACTAGCCATGGAGGTTTCGTTCGCTCGGAAACTCGAATATCTAACTCAATGGGGGATGTTCCAGCAAGCCATGTCTTACCTCTCAAAAATTACCCTCTGGTAATTTAACATAGCTATTGAAAATGGCCATTTATAGAGGATTTTCCCATTAAAAATGGTGATTTTCCATAGTTATGTTAGTTTACCAGAGGGTATCCATTATTATCCCAATATGTTCCTTATTAAAAAAAAATATACCCTCTGGTAAACGTTTACATAGCAAACTGGAAAAATCACGATTTTTAATGGGTTTTCAGTAAATCCACTATTTCAATGGCCATTTTCAATAGCTTAATGTTAGTTTACCAGAGGGTAAAAACCAGATTGACCTTAAAGGGTTTGATTACCACACTCCACTCGTTCATCACGAACCCTGGCCCTGGCCGAGGTCACCGCTCGAAGCGCCGAAGAAAGGACTCGGACGACTCCTCTGACAGGCGCTACTGGTGACCGGGGATATGGCGGGGGTTCCATAGTGTCAATGGATTGGTTTAAGGGAAAATCACAGGAAACTATCGATTTTCCCATTAGATATAGGCTTTTCCGGTTCAAATTGTCCCTGAAACCAATCCATTGATAGTCATGGGGGTACCCCAAGCTCGCTGGATGGTTGATTTGCAATGGAAAATCCCAATCTCAAATGGATGATTTTTGGGAGGATCCCCATGACTTAGGAAACCTCCTTTTTCATCATGATGAGGCAGTGGATGGACAAAGGGTTGGGGTGTTCCCAACATTTTCAGGTAGGTGGCAATTGCACACACCAAGAGCCCTTTGGATCCTTTGAAAGGTAATCTCAGATGGCTATGGAAAATCCCTAGAAATGATGTTGTTTGTTTGTTTGTTTTTATCTCGTGGGAAAATCATCGAAGTAGATAGTGGATTGGAACATCATCAAGCGCATATTTTTCCCAACGGCCAGGAAGAGGAAAAAGAAGCGACACTAGTCGCCAGGATGCCGAAGATGCTGTGAGATTCCGATCAAATCATTGGAAGTGTCCAAACCTTGCCCCGTTTTTTGTTGACAATACCACATTCCCATAAGATACCATAAGATACCATAAGAACGTCATAGAACATCCATCATATCCATCCAATTCGTCTTTTTTTCAGGCTCCCAGTATTGGTGTAAATTGATGGGAAGCCCCGACATTTCGGGATTAAAGACTATGGTTGAAACAATTTATTGCAAGACGATGACGTCCAAGTGACCTTTGGTGTAACAGCCTGCAACAACGCGCGGCGGATATGAAGGGTCCGCTCCCTTAAAAACGGACCCGTGGATCAGCGCAGTGAGAAAAAATGCCTGTTCTGCATGGAATGGGCATCCCAGGATCCCCTTGCCCCGTTAGGGATTAGTATGCCCACTGTAGGGAATCCCATGGAATGTGTAATGACCATGCCCCATGGTCATGTGACTGCAGCACAGCCCTTGTAATTAATGAGAAAACGATGCTAAACCCAGTTGATCTAGGGGTACTTAGTGGTACTTATTTTCATCCTTGTATCTGGGGTGTTGGGAACAACCCTGCAATTGCTATGTTTTTTGCACTCCACGATCTATACTAATTATATCTGACTAATATATGTATGTTGAAACAATGCTAAAGATGTTCCCCAAAAAAACATACGTGCCATTGCTTGACAAATGGAGGCTTTGATTTTGCCCAGTTTCTCATTGCATGTATTTGATTCTGTGGATAGGTGCGAAATCTTGCACTAGTTGGAAACTATTCGTAGCTATGAAACACTGTAAATAATAGGATTATACTGAAGTTATCATGAAAAACATGCGTAACTATTTCCCGTAAATATTCGTAACTATGAGAAAACATCTACAGTATGTCGGCCGGCCAAAGTAGTGGTAACAATATCCAGCTGGCTGTATTGTGCCAGGCAGCTCCACTGCTGCACCCAGTAGCCCCCTGGCAGCCTGAAACCTCAGCTCCGGGCGAAAGAAAACAAGGAGTGATGACTTGGTTTAGAATATTTTATAAGATTGGTATAAATCATGGTTATAAATATAATACATTATACTATAGTATACTATTGTTCTTGATGACTTCACTCTATAAGATTTGAGACGCAGATTCTATTCTGTTTGTTGGTATATCAAACGAAGACCATTTTATATTATATCCACCAGTTTTTATCCATCATTAAGTGGACACGAGTAAAGATCATTATTTTCACATATTTTCACTTTGGCATTTGCCATCCTGTAAACATTACATGTGGAGAACCCACTAGCTATTTGTTTATCATTTTCCCAGGGTTTCTCCATTGATTTTCCAAATCTATTCCGATACCAAGGCTAACAGCTCCCCTTCCAGATCACCGCAGCCGGTGAACGAGGACTCGAGCTGATGTCGCTGTCGCGTGAATGGTTGCAAACGGGAAATCTTATGGAGGTTTCCTAAAATAGGGCTACCCCTTTATCGCTGCTGGATGGTGCAACTTTCATGGAAAATCCATCTATAAAGGAATGATTTACTGTAGGGGTACCGCCCATGACTAAACGGAAAGCCCCATATGGATACACATTGCAGCATCCCAGAGAAAAATGGGATGAGTACATTTTGCAAATAAATATCATACATGGGATATGGGGATGGCAGAATGTATTTCTCGCAGCAAGCTGCGTACTGGGTAGTATTATTTTTCCCATGTGCCATGTGAATTTTTCCTCTTCGATAGCCATTCTCTCCAATTTACCCTCTGGTAATTTAACATAGCTATTGAAAATTGCCATTTATAGTGGATTTTCCCATTAAACATGGTGATTTTCCATAGTTATGTTAGTTTACCAGAGGGTATCTCCCCTGGTTGTGAAAAATTCCATGACGAGGAAAGCCCACCGTGACTTGGATGGGTCAGCCACCTATGATTCATCCCCATGACTTAACCCTCCATGATGAGATCGGTTAAGTCAGTATGTTCGCGCCCGCCTTTTTAGATGTGAAACATGTACAACATGTTAACCAGGTGAAGTGATCTATATCCGGATAAGATGGAAAAATAAACAATTCAATTAGGTTAACATTGGCAATACTATTAGTATTTATATAATCCTTACTAGTATGTTATTGTCATATACTATTATTATTGTTACAAAGTATGTATTGTTGCTTTGTATATAACTACGTATATACAGTATACATATGTATACATATTTATAATATATATATATATATATATTAATTAGTGTGTTAATTGTATATTATTGTTAGGTATAGTATTATCGTGTACATATATATATTATAGATATACTAGTGTTACGGCAAGAGCCTGAGGTTTGTCCGGACTCACAACGAGCGTCTTGGCAAGCCAAGATGGCGATGACGATGACGATGACGACGACGACGACGACGACGACGACGACGACGATGATGATGATGATATCTTCTTGAAACCCTTTAAGAAACCCTAGTGATTGCATGGTTAATCGTTCCATGGGCTGGGGTATTTTGATATCTTTTTGAAACCCTACAAGAAACCCTAATGACTGTATGGTTATATATGATATGTAGAAGCAACATGTTCTGGTTATATGACATGTAGAAACAATATGTTCTGGTTAACACCCTGGCAAATTAATTGAACATAAAATCCTTCCCGTCGTTTGACGTCGTACAGAATTCCTTGATATGTACGCTATTCTGGGCTTGGGCAAACCTTGTGGTCTGTGTGTAGTATTATTGTCGTTACTACTGTACCTTCCTCGTTGTCATTATTTAGTATTATATAGTGTATCATTATAATTATCCTCAGGATAAAGCCGGCTATATTATCGATATTGCAGTATAGTATAATAATGTGGGTAAAACCATGTCATAAACCAGCCATTTGGGAATGGTAACCATACCACCTATAAAGATGGTGATGGCTGGGGATGGTTCATGGCATTGTTTACCCACATTACTATAGTCTATAGTTATGTACCCATGTAACAACCAACCAGATATTTTAGTGTATACCCCATTTTCATACACATTGATTATCCTATATTAATCACATTTAATCACCATTAATCACCATTAATCACTGTTATTATCATGTTGTCACAGCTTTTGTGAATGGGCTTCCTTCAATGTCTAAATGGATCCCTTCGGCCTTGATGCGCGCAAGCAAGCAAGCGTGGTTCTTTTCGCTATCGCCAAGGGCGGTTTACGATCGCTAAGTTGGTGAACATGACTAATGACCCCTCTGGTAATGACTCACAGTTTGCGAACTTGAACATGGCCCAGTCGAAATAGTGAGTTTTCCCATTAGAAATGGTGATTTTCCATAATTAGTTATGTTAGTTTACCAGAGGGTAATGCGTGTGGTAGATATCTTCAATGGCCATTTCAGGAATCTAAAATGGAGGTACCTACCATATATAAGGCCTTATATGGTACAGTACCTCCATTTTAGGATCCTGAAATTCCCATTGATATCTTAATGGGATTTATACACCACTGGGAGACCCGTCTACTCCGGTCGCAGGTGAAGTTCGATCACCGTCGCACTGCGGGTGAGGTACGACGATGCAAAAAGGCGGCAGCGGCTGCGGGGGCGGAGGATGGCAGAGGTGCTATCGCTATCGCTATGGCCATTTTATAACAGATGTTTTGTATGTGTTTTGTATGGTTTTTGGTGTTACAACCGGAAAAGAAAGCTAGAAAAGTACATGTCATGAATATTACTATGTGAATACTATTTGAGTAATTAGGGTTTTGTTTTTCTCTACTTTTTTTTCTTTTCGGGTTACATATGTATATATAATATGGTGTTTTGCAATGTTTTATGGACTCAAATTTGATGTTACTTGGAAATTTAATTTGACACTGATGAAATTCGATGATGAACACTGAACAGTGACCTCTGGTTGATTGTTCGTTATAAGGGTTCTTACTACCTGGCTTGCGGGGGATTATGACATCATCCCCAAACGCTTTACTTATTTACTTGTTGTTTGAGACTCGATCATAATTATTAACTTATTAACCATGCTAGCTATGGAATTTATGGTCAATAGTTGGATAAACCCAAATTCTAAGGGTGATTGATGGATTTGGGTTTTTTCAAACCTTGGGCAGGGCAGCAATCGTCACGTTGGGACCCCGTACAATGCTATCCTCGGGATCATGTGGGAATTGCTTGCGTGGTACCATTGTTTTCTGCTGAGATACACGCAAGACTCAAGACTTAGATACTTAGCATGTTTTGGGTGGGTTGGATTACCACCAACCAACCGTATTTGCAGGGGGTCATACAGCTTTGTCTGGTTGAGACATGCGGCACAAGTCTTCAAGTACTGTTGTGAAAGCAGAGACATTTGACTCCCGCTGCGGCCACAGAGTAAAATCAAGTCTATAAAATCTCTATATATACATATATTTATATACATACATCTTTTTAGGAAAACATGACAAGTGACAGGGCCCCAGATTTCAGAGCCAGCAGAAGCAGAAGTTGCATCTTTTTTTTCCCCTCATAGATCGCCACGTGGCAGGGGAAGCGCACGGACATTAAACCACATGAGTGGGACAAGTTTGGCTACTTTGCCAAGGTGCCGGAGATATCCGGAGATCAACGTTTGCCAAGGGTGTGCTGATTTTCCATCCTCCAGTCACATCCTCCACAATTGCTATCAGATATATAGACACCTTCATGAGTGTGGATAGAATTATAGTATAGAAATGTATAGAATTCCTACGAAGTTTCTCCCATTTACTTCATGCCATGGGAGTAGGCATGGTAAACACTTGGCCAGCAAAGGGGATGATCCCAATGAAACTCTGTATCCCCAAATGTTCAAACTTTTCAGGTTAGGGTATTACTGTAATTGTTGCAAAATGGATCCAGATTTCTTTATTGGACTCAATTGAAAGATCATCCCCATACAGATGAACTATATTTTTTCAGTCTCCTTGAGTCACAATTTCTTGACTAAACAAAACATTTTTATACATATTTCCCTTATTGAAGTCTCCCCTTATTGAGTCACCATTTTTCTTAAACCAAACAGATGAAATACCCCAGCTGCACCAGCGCCCACAGCGCCCAGGAAGAGGTGTTACAAAGACCCATCGTCTACGAAGGATCGACGGTGCCTATCCCCAGAGTAAAGGCCTGGACTCCGACGGCTGGGGCTTTTCGTGGCGGTGGAAGGCACCAAATCGCAGTGGGAAATGCGATGCACATACTATATATGTATATATGTAATTATATGTATATTATATATCATTGACATGATATAACTATTATGTGTATGAATATTATAATATAATATATATTCCATATATACGGTCTATAGATGCAGATCGAAATAGATTAAAATTTGATTAAATCCGTATATTATAATATAGATACAATGTTTCAATGTTGAGACAGAGCACTTGGATCCTCCGCCGCCGAAGTTGGCATACGCTCCGTCAATTAGTTTTGGGGGGTTGTCCAAAACTAGGTACCCATACCCCTAAGCCATCCAGGTGCTCCCAACATGTTCACATCATCCCATCAGTTTCTCCTTGGAATCAACACGCTGACGTTTTTGTTTCGTTATTGCACAGGTCAATGACCCCTGGCAGTGTTTGACCGAAGGGGGAAAGCTCCAAGGATTTTCGGCTGATTTGGGCTGATGATTCTCCTTGTAACTTCGTTGGATTTGACTTACCATCTGGTAAACTAACATAACTATGGAAAATCACCATTTTTAATGGGAAAACTCACTATAAATGGCCATTTTCAATAGCTATGTTAAATTACCAGAGGGTCAGAGGGTGTCTTTTCTCTCAACGTTTTCCGGAGGACTGTTGCCAGGCCCAGGCCCCTGGGGGTCGGCCAGGCCAGCGAGATGACGCCGGAGCGCTTCTTCAAGGAGGTGGCGTGCCAAGCACAGCCCATCATCATCGAGGCGTAATGGCAAGGGTCGGCAACGGCATGGTTCGGGTTTCGGAAATCCCTGGTGATGTTGATAAAGCAGTGGGAATGATGAAAGAAATGGGATGATACCATCTGGTTATGACTAACAGTTCGCCATGGAAAGATCCATCATTTTTCAGTTCGGTAAACCATCTGTTTCTATGGGCCATCTATACCATGGCGAACTGTTAAATAACCAGAGGGTACATATGTATTTTTGTTGTTTCATGATGTTTCATGACTAGAATGAGTTTTAATGTTCCACCATTTGGTGATTTTCATTGGATGAATCACGAGAGTAAGCCATGCACGGCACCAGGAGTGCTGCTCCCACTGGCCCGCAATGGAACGCTGGTCCATTGCCACTTGACGAACTTTTCAGCATTTTTCAGCTGGCCTGGGGAGAGAAGCTGCAAGAGATTGACAGATTGACAGGCCAAAATGTGTTTCAACCCAGAAATGATGTAATCTGAAATTTTCCAAAATTGGAGATGGACCCTAGTTTTTAGTATTTGGAGGACGTTTAGTAATAGGGGGACTCTACAGAACAAAGATTGACTGCTTGCCCTATTGTTTTAGCCACAGATCCACGGCATGTGACATCAGGTTTCATGGATTTTTGTCCGTGACATATGCGATGGATCTAGGCATAGCAACGCACCAACGAGAGTTTGGTTAGGTGAAAAAACATCCACAATGATTCCCACAATGAGCCGATGGCCAAGAGATGAGTTCTAACAAAAGATTGGAACCATTTGGAGCCCATATTTATATTCTACAATGTGAGACCCCCAAGATAGCAAAGTTGGTTTATAAGTCCAATAACTATGGTTTGTGGTACGCAAATAACTATAGTTACTGGATGTTACTGGGGCGAATCTAACCAACAAACATCACTGGGGGGTGCCACATTGTATGTATATTGGTGTAATATCACCACTTAGGATATTATTGTATATAGTGAATACTATCATAATATGATGATTATACACTATATAACATTGTATTAATATGTAAATATAGTTACTGGGGTCAATCAAAACGACAAAACCCGGGATTTTTGATCATCGAAGTCATGGGGAATCTATGGACAACCCCCCTGGTAAACATACGTCCAAAAACTATGGAAAATCACAATTTTTCATGGGTAATTCAATAATTTTTCAAAGGGTATATATATATATTTATATGGTAAACCAACGTTACTATGGACAATCAGCATTTAAACAGTGGGTAAATCCACTATTTCGACTGGGCCATTTTCAATAACGAACTGTAACAAATTACCAGAGGGTAATGCCCAAGTCTTCGATTTTCGGGAAGCTTTAGAAAGAAATCCATGACCGTTCGCACATGGGCGCTTTTCGCTCGCGCTCAGGACGCTTTGGAAGAGAGATTCCGACATGTTCCCTTCAAGGCGGGACAGCTGAGAGGACTGAAAGATGTGATGAATCGCTGAGGGATCCAATCCAGGTTGCGAAAGATGACAACGGCAAGAAACTGCGCATGAAGCATCTTGGCTTGAAACCTGGGTTGTTGATGGTGGTTGAAAGGGTGGTTGGTGGATGTTGGTGCTTGCTATGTTTGGGTGAACTTTTTCGGGCTTTCGGTAGTTTGAGTCAATGTTTGTTGGCCATCAATGGAGCTATGTTACAACAATTGAATACAATTGATATATCCTAAAAATTACCTGATATATCACCGCAACATGAAAAAGTGAGGCATCGTGAGGCATTCCATGAATTTCCACATGCGAAGGGTTGCAGGGCCGGTCAGCCATGGTTCACCTCCCAGAACTGGGCCTGGCTGTTTTTGTTGGAGCTTTCTGACTCCGGGGACTATGGGATGTGGAACCTGATTATGACAGATGAATATGAAAAATTCGTAATAACCATAAATCAGGTTATAATATGTTATAATTATATTATAAATACCTGAATATGATTATGAGGAATAGATTATAAATTATAATTAGCCTCTGGTAATTTTGTTAGCTATTGAAAAATGTCATAGAAATAGTTGATTTACCCATTAAAACTGGTGATTTTCTGTAGCTATGTTAGTTTACCAGAGGGTATAGATGATAATAAGTTTCACAATTGGAAGCATCATCAGCTGAGTTTGTTGAACTGACTCAACTGATTCTGGCACTTGATTCGGTTGCTCTCAGATCCACCATGCTATCAATGGGGAAATCCACTATTTCGACTGGGCCATTTTCAATAGCTATGTAACAAATTACCAGAGGCTAAATGTCATTATTGTCCAATTATATACTCACTATATCCCCATGAATATTCCAATGGATTTACTTGTCGGATGTGTTGTTTCTATTGTGGGACCACGGCCATCCGAGGTTCAAGTATTTTGCCGACTACGTCCGCCATCAACGGGTCCGCCGGCTGAGATAGAAATGTGAATTCCTACTAAGATAGTGGATTTATCACTGTTCTAGCTTCTTGGGGGTTTACTATATTTCATGTAGAGATTATTTGCGGATTATTGGTCTATTTAAGAAACTGTATCATTTTTTCAGAAGTATATTTGTCCTATAGGAAGTATTTTTTGATTGTTTATGGATTATCAATTCTATATCAGAATCATTTACTGTATCCATTTGTCAGTAGATACCATCTCCCAAATCACCATTGACCATGAAGATAGCCGAGTTTTCGTGGAAACGAATCTTCAACTGCCCTATGAATGGCTCTGTGTTGGAGTGATGGTCCCGATGTTGACGAATGCTCTACGTCGCAGAGACCTCTGAAGAACAACTTCTTGGATTTGATTTATGCAAATAATAGTAGGAAAATGTAGGAAATACTGAAATACAATGGGATATCAATGGAAATCAATGGAATAAAATTGGAATAGTAATGGATTTAATATGAAAAATATATATAATTTTCTCTGAAACTCATGTGAGACTGATTCGGCTGAAACTGAGAACAGATTCTTGGGGAATTGGCACTACCCAGGATGATAACCCGCTCTATTTGTTCGAAACGGACATGGACGACAATGCGCACATCAGGCACGCACTGCGGGTGTCCTCTACTAGGCTGATTGGCTGTCCATTAAAAACATGTGAAAACCAGCAGATCATTGTTCCGTTTCTCCATTATTTGCAAAGTGATCCCATCAAACATCACTGTGCAAAAGGCTTAAAGAAGCCATGGTGTGCAGGCCAGTCCATACTGAACCATGGCTAAATGGCTAAATAAGCAACAAAAAATGAACACGCATGGATCATGGATTTGACTGAAATTCTGGGTATATATATATACCCCAAAAATCCACTGATTAATCATGATTTTCGCATTGAAATGATGGAGCAATGGTCATTTTTGATGGTCATTTGAAGGTATTCCCCATGAACAAACGCATCTTGTTGGTTGTATACCCATGACATATCTCTGAAAATTGAAAGATGGCTTGATTCGAGAAATTTTCTCAGCAAGATCCCCATTTGCCCACCAGACATCGAGAACGCACAGAGGTACCCCGGGGTTTTCACCAACAGAGATGTGGAAAATATATGGTTTCCCACACTTTTTTGGGTTGTTCATAGAATTGGATGATGGGAAAATATGGGAAAATTTACAGGAAAGCCCGATCAATTTGATGGTAAAAACCCATGGGTTTCCGGTTAAGATTTTCCCAACAAAACCAATCCATTGAGTTGTCCACATCTTTTTTGGTTTACGTTTTGAAGAGGGTGAATCATCCGACGACTCGATCAAATGATTTCAGCAATGGACCAGGCCATTGATGGATGATTACGAGGTGCGCGGTGCCCTCGCGTTGAAAAACACCAGCCGGGTGCAACGCGCTGCAAGACACCCATGGTGGTTGCTGATTAGTTTGGGGGGTATATTATAATATAATATATATATATACACAGTACATATTAGACATATTGAATTATGAATGATCACCATCCATGTACTGAGAATTCCGTTCTTAACCATATGATAGTTGCCTTGCAGTTTTGAGCTTCCACATTCTCTTGCGAAGTGCAAGGAGTACCTTTTTGTGGCATCAGTGGTCAGTAGCAAGGTGTCACAGGTTCCAAGCAAGAATCTTTGACAAAGTTGATCTTCACTGAACTTAGTCACTCTGTGTCATCTTATGTCATCTATCTTTTCTGTTTTATTGTTAACTATAATATTTTTTTTATTATAGTCAACAATGAAACAGTAAAGATAGCATAAGATGGCATCGGCATTTTAGTCTTGGACAGTTCAGTTCTCTCACCATGGGGTATCCCCGGTCCAGAATCCCAGCATCACCCCCGCGATTCACCTCCACAGGTGCCGCAGTACTTTCCGCACGACTGGTTCTCCTTGGTGAACACCGATGCGAGGTGCTTCCCTTGGGACTGAGGGATAAGGTGTTCGTTTCAGATCGTTTAGGGCCTAGGGTCCCTAACATTGACATGTCATCAATACTTTGTTGCTTGACCCCATTTCTTCTCCTGGGTTGATGGGTTGGATATTGTTGGGTTTTCCATTTTTAGTTTGTTTCAAACTTGGAAACCACGTTCCATTCCATGCTGATCAACTTACCATCATTCTCCCCATGACTATTTTGGTGCGTCCAAAAATGTGGGATACCCAAGAATTGTCAAAAGCTGTTGTTGTCTTGGCGACAACGATAGTCAACCAGTGGATCTTACCTTCTGGTAAACTAGCATAGCTATGGAAAATCACCATTTTTAATGGGTAAATCCACTATAAATGGCCATTTTCAATGGCTATGTTAAATTACCAGAGGGTAGTCAACCAGTGGATCTTAATCTTGATAGTTGCATACCTAGACCACCCGTTGATACATGACTATTGGCATTCTACTCCAAATTCATTGTCAAATCATGGCGATTCTTTCCCCACTTATTTCATCGGCATGTCCCATCATTTCCCATTGAAATTACAATGTTGCTACATTCCTATGTTTTCCCTATCAAAATAACCATATCATGGCCAATAAATGGATTTTTTCCAAATAACATGGCCATAAAATTGCCATTCATTCCCTATGAAACTGGTGTATCCCCCAGCCCCAGCAGCCAGGCCGCCTTTTCGATGGTTCTGCATCGGCCCGAAACGCTCTGGGACCACGGCCCGGGCCCAGGAGATCCCAGGAGATTTTGGCCGGGGATTCCTCCAATTTTACTCGACCAAAGCGACTTTGTGTATCTTTTTGTCAGCAAAACTTATACGTTCTCTCTGCAAAACTGACATTTTTGTCAGTAAAACCGATATAATATATATATACCATATATACTTTTTGTTGCCAGTAAAACCATGTAAAACCTACTTTTTGTCAGTAAGACCACTCCTTTTTTCTGTCATTTTAACCGTCGCTTCCCCGAGGTGCACACGGACCCATTAGGCACTGCAGCCTGGAATGCGGTGACGCATGGCCTGAAGCGATGGGCATGGAGCCCTGGTGACCTGGTGGCCCCCGGAAGTGATGTTGGTGGTTGAACCATAGCAACTAATTATAGAATATACTATTAGTTACTATAGATATAGCAACTATAGAATACTATATATATATATATTATTATATATAATTATATAATTATATATATATATATATCAATGATATATCTACCACGAAGCCAAACATTAGTGGAGTTATAAAGCCTAACTTTTACCTGACTATGGGGCACCACCCTGTATGGTTAGCTATAATGCAATGGAAATCTGCTTAACTGCTTAACTGTTGCATTTATTAACTATAGTGAACCACGTATTCAGTTTTAGTTTAGTTTGGTCAACCAAGATGTATTAGACCGGATGTCTTCGATCTGCGATATTGGACAACCCTGTGTCTTGCCAGCTTGCCTAGTTTCTGCTTCTCAAGCTCTTCTTGATGACATAAAAGTATCTAATAACATGCAACAACTATCTCAAACATATCGAAAACTATCTAAAAGACTAGTTTTTGCAGAAATATCCAGCCAGGTCCACTTTTTTGAATCTGAACACGCCATCCAGACTCCCCTCCAGATCCCGAAAAATGGCTTTACCGGACGGCCCGGTGCGATTGGGCTCAACGCTCAGGTCCTGATGGAACCGCATGAAACCAAGAAACGCGTGAAAGGTGCGGCCTGTGACAAAAAACCACGAAGTGACTGCTGGTTGGAAATGTGACACGCCTATGTTTTGAAAATGGTGAAAAATCAGGTTCAATCACAAGCCATCTATCAGGATCTATCAGGTTTTTTATGTCAGGTTTTTTATGTCATGTTTCAACTGTTTTTGGCAGAAGCATAACATAAATTGAGCATAAAAAGCAGGTTTCTAGAAGCAACATGTCTGAAGATGGCCGTTAAATCAAGGGGGATTCTCATGACTCAAGCAGGTGGATTTACTTTTGGTCCCCTTGTTGCTGGCGAGATGGGGCTGAGTATAGTATCAACTAAAAATCCTACTTAAAGTAGTGATAGAACACTTTTTTCAAGACTATTTAAGGTGGTTTCTTGGCTAAGTTGGTTTGGTTGTAGAGGTTCGTTAGAGGCTTGCAGAGAAATTGACACCTCCAGCGCGTACTGCCTTGCACCATGGTGAGCCCTGGAGGAAAAGAGTTCCTGCAGAAGGGCGAAGATGATGAGGCGTGCAGATGGTATGTCTTGTTGATCTGAATCCTTCGCCATAAATGACTGGCGCTAGTTGGAAGTTATCAATTTGATGGGATGTTTAGGAATTCTGGGAAATTGTCCAGAAATTATCAAATATGTCCCGAATCCCTGAAACTTCATGGTTTCCGGATTTGACTTTTGAAGCTTCTTGGGACATGTAGGGACCGCAAGGTGGGCTCAACAGCGGGGCATGACATGTTGGATGATTTGGGTTTCAGGAGCGACGTGTCCCCAACAAGTGATGACAAGTGTAGGTCTACCCTCTGGTAATGACTAACATAGCTATTGAAAATGGCCATTTATAGTGGATTTACCCATTGAAAGTGGTGATTTTCCATAGTTATGTTAGTTTACCAGAGGGTATGTACTGTTATGTCAGGTTGTGTCTCACCTATATCTCAGCGATGTTTGACTGTTTGACGGTGTCAATGCCTTCGCGCAAGTGTTTCCCTCAGATAGTCTAGCCTGTCAATGGAATAAATCACACATGAACAGAGATCAGAGATTGAATACAAACCAGGGGATGACGCAATTTGTATTCTTTTGCCTGGGGTACCCTCTGGTAAACTAACATAACTATGGAAAATCACCATTTTCAATGGGTAAATCCACTATAAATGGCCATTTTCAATCGCTATGTTAGTCATTACCAGAGGGTATCACCATAAATTGTTGCTGAGACCCTGATAGGCCATCATGTACTTCGACTACATTCTGCCGCGGGTGCACTGCCAAGACTGCCAAGATTTTTTATCAGATCGTCTGACCTCATCCACGAATGTTGGATCATGTTCAGCATGGAACATCCCATCTGAAAATGTTCCATCTGTAGAGTACCCCAATTGTTGATCAATTCCAAAAGGTGCTTCGTGACTCATTTTTTGAAGCTCCTGAAGTTCACAGCTAACCCAATTAACCCAGCTGACCCAGCTGACCTTGGCACTGAGATCAAACAAGCCTATCCAGACCTAAAGATCTACGAAGGTTTGCAGAAACCTGGCGAGGCCCAGGGCCCGGTCCTGGGTGCTAAGCAGCTAGATAGGGTCAGGCACAACTGGTGGCACGAAAAGCCCGAAAAGTTGTAGTCAGTTATTTGGGGCAGAATCCTGAGTGATGTGATGGTGTGGTTGGATATCTAAGAGAAATGAGAGTTGTTCAGCCGCTGAATATGCTGAGAAGATGTGCTTGGCCACCCAAGTTTCTCCTTGTAGGATGCAAGTCAAACTTCTTCATGACTCTTGGGTTAGGGCAATACGAGGAAACAGAAACAAGGAGAAGCAACTAGACAACTGATTCATAATCAGATTCCTATATATAAATAAATGTTTTTGGCCAGAACTTGAAACATATTATTGTAATATATATATACGTATATATATATATATATTAGATATTAGAATATAATATATATATATATTGTTACATAATCATCAGATTCCTCTAGATCAGCTATCCACATTTTGTTAACCAGACCCAGATCCTCCAAGCGCCGGTTGAATTGTGCGGTGCCAGGTGATCTTCGTGCCGGGCGATTGGTGGCATGGCGTGTTGAACTTGGAGGTGGGAGATGGTGGGAGGGAGTCAGACCAAGGGAGATATCAGCAGCTAATATGATGAGAGCTGGGGGTTTCCATAAATTCTGGGTACCCTCTGGTAAACTAACATAACTATGGAAAATCACGATTTTGAATGGGTAAATCAACTATAAATGGCCATTTTCAATAGCTATGTTAGATTACCAGAGGGTAAATTATAACGACCTCACTGTTCTCCCTCACTGGGAATAATGGTTAGTAAGGGACATCATCCCCAACATAGCCTTAATTCAGGTTCGTGAATTATTATAATTTACCCAGATAAATTTATCCACTATGAAAATATCAGCTAATATGACTATTGGAGTAAAAAACCAATGGTTTCCATAGTCATGGGGGTACCCCAAGCTCGCTAGATGGTTTATTTCTAATGGAAAATCTGAATCTAAAATGGATGATTTGGAGGTACTCCCATTTCAGGAAACGCCCATATCATGGAGATTTGCTGGAGATTGGGATATCTTTATTTAGGTCTTGCCCATTTTTACGGTATACACTCTGGTAATTTAACAGTTCGCGAACTGGAAAATCACCATTTGTTAATGGGAAAATCATGGTAAATCACCATTTTTCATGGGTAAATCACCATTTTTCATGGGTAAATCACCATTTTTCATGGGTAAATCCACTATTTCTATGGCCATCTATAACTGGTCCATCGCTTCCATATAGCTACAAGTTGAATTACCTGAGGCTACCAATGGGATCCCTTTACGGAATATCAGCAGCATGGGGATATCGTGTAGATGAATAAATTGGGGATAAGATTTTTCTTGGTGGATAGATGTGGTAAAATTAAGTTTTAATGATTTAAATATGGCCTGATCATGCCGCTTTAACGTAGATCAAGTATTAGAATATACCTTTCAGTAAATTAACATTCGACCCTGGCAGACAGGGCTTGGAAGGTGAATGTTTCCACTATCTTTATGAGTTATTTTCAGGGTCTATGTTAATTTACCAGAGGGTAAGATTGTATGTTTCAAGCAAAGATGCTTCCAATATATCTGGGTAAATTCAGCCAGATCTCAGCCTGACGTGGGTTTTGTTTGACCTCTGCCGATATCTGAAGATTGGCTGATTGGTTTCTGCAGGTCATCCCCCCAAAAAAGGAGCAGTGAAACAAATCACTGTTTCAGTAGGGATTTACTGACTTTCTGATTTTTGATTGGGGGATAACAACTACAAATACTGGATGGGGGTTTCAAACATGACTTTTATTTTCCATTTCATATGAATGAACTCCATGATTTTTCAGAGGGGTAGGTCAACCACCAACCAGTATAACAACTACAAATACTGGATGGGGGTTTCAAGCATTTTTATTTCCCATTTCATATATGGGATTTACTTTTTCTGATTTTTTTTTGGGATAACAACATATGACAACGTAACTACACATATGATTGTAAATTTATCGCGACGTGCACGGACCCGTTGCAGGACACTGTGGCAGTGACGCAAAACTACTGTGGTCCTGATTCGGGGCGGCACATTGGAAACCACCACTTTGAGCTGGGAAAACTCGCCATATCTACCCCCGGCAATTGGATGTATAACTAGATTCAATGGATTGGTTTAAGGGAAAATTTACAGGAAAACCCCATATAAAAAATGGGAAAATCGATGGTTTCCTGTAGATTTTCCCTTAAACCAATCCATTGATAGATATGTTTGGCGTGACGGAAAAAAGTCCTTGGATAGGAAAAGCATCCAACCATATCCGACCAAATGTTTGAACATTCTCTACCATCAGGTCAGTTGCCCACACAGGGCATGCCATTGTTATCCTTGAATGTTTGGACATTTTAGGAACCATTCTTCCAGGTGCAAGCGTTTTCTCAGTGGAGGTATTTGAAGAACTCCATCTACAGTTGTTCCACCTGGTAATGAGTAAAGCTCTCTTTTCCATGGTGCCAGATATGTGGAAAAGCAAGGGTTTGGTTACTGTAGTGGCTCACCGGCAGAGCCATCCTTGGTTCATCCTTGGTTCATTTTCTTCGGAGCCATCAAGAAAATGGAGCCCTGAGTCTCGCCCATGTCTTGGGATGAGATCATCATGATTTATGGACTTTAAGGACCAAATCAATAGACAGTACTACAAGAATCTATGTTTGAAGCGTGGTGTGTTTTTATCACCATAAATATCAATAAATAAAACACCAAATTCCCATCCTTTTTGGGGCTTACCATCAGCTCAACAACAAATCACGCAGAGTTGCACCATGGTCATCCATGGTCCTCAAAAACCTCGCGACATGCCCAGGACAATTTCGATTTGGTTTGGACCAAGACGCGACGCGAGCGTGAGGGACACCCATCGGCACGGCACGGAGGGGGCCGACCTCACCACTCAGCCGGATATATATATACATATATATATATACATATATATATACATATATATATACATATATATATATACATATATATATACATATATATACATATATATATATATATATATATATATACATATGGGACCATAGGCTAACCTGAAATCTCATGGTTGGTTATCATTATCTTAGAGAATGGATGTTTTTGAGGTATTCCGAATGTTGGACAAGCTGAGGTTTCTTAATTGCTGTGATTTGCCCTGAATCAGTGGCTAATGCAATGTTTGTTTCTCAATTTGACCTGAGATGATGATCAGAACATATCAGAACTGAGTCATATCATACTTGTTTGAATCAGTTGAAATCACCGTCAGATAGAGATACTCCAATCACCGGGGCTGTCTACCAGTTGAAGTGGGGACAACAATCCACTTGCAGCAGCAAGCATGGTCCATTGTTGCACCAGATGTAGACAAACATACCCGCCTGATTGGTGGTTTGGAACATTTGTTATTTTTCCATATATTGGGAAGAATCAGCCCAACTGACTTTCATATTTTTCAGAGGGGTAGGTCAACCACCAACCAGCCGCAATTTGAGGCTATGTCCACGGTATGATCAGTACCTAATCAATTGGGCTCCAGTTATATTTGTTGCTTTAGATTCACCCATAACTAGTTCGTCGTATAGACATATCCCCCTAATCAACCCAGGCGTTAAGCAAGTGAACTGTGCGTCAACTTAGCTATCATAAATCAGCTTTAGAATTAAAATTTAAAAATCCCATGAAATCCCAATTTTTGGTGGTTAAATGATGTTAAATGATGTTAAATGGACATTTTCCTGTGGTTTCAGATGGTTTCTGGCTGGTTGGTTAGATTTTTCCCACCGGTCCTTTCAAGGTCCACAGCGGCTGAGGTGAAAAGATTGCGTGGCTCTGGCTGCGCAACATGAGGAGTCGTTCTGGCAGCTGGAAGGGATCAGATACAAAAAGGTTGAGCTTGAGGTTGATTCAAGAAATATCTACATTTAGGTATCCCTTCAGGTATCCCGACAATCTATCTTTTACATAGATCTAAAGGAGATTGGATATCAACCTAGTTTGAGAAGATGAGTTCATTTTAGATTTGGGGAGTGATATGTATAATATACGTATATAATATATATATATATATATATGATACTGTAATATGATGTAAGCATCTGAATCTGCTCATCCCATTGGTGACTCGGAGCAGCTATGTCAGTTACATCATTCACCAGGGTCATCCATTGTGGATTCAGTGGCATCATTTCCACTGGATATGTCTGAATAGTTCCCTGCAGAATTGCTACAGATTCCAAAAAAGGACATGGGGGTTGTTGGTTCCATGATCTGCAGCGGATCTGGGTAAAGGGTATATCATCACATTAAAAAGATTGGGTATTTCCCTCATACACTTCTCTTGCCTGCATGGTCGTTGTTTGATCAGTGAATGCAGCTGTTGCCAGCATCAGTTGGTCAGTTGAGCTCGTCGCCGCAGGAGATATTCACCCTTATACCAAAGGGCTATGGAATTGAACAAGCGAGACAACTTCAAGATGAGGTGCCGTCCAGTAAACAGGGAGCGGGTGGTTAACATTGGTGAAGTGTTCAGTGTTTGGGTATCTCAACCCCCCCATGCTTGATTGATAGCCATTGAATAGGCTATACCCATGGTTGAGATACCCATGTTCATGTCAAATCTCCAAGCGTCCCACTTCAATGGGGGTAAAACAATGTCAACCACCAATGGCTGGGAATGGTTTCCACATACCACCTATACAAATGGTGATGACTGGGGGATGGTAAACATGGCATTGTTTGACCATGTTTATCCACGTTGGATTTGGAATCTCCAGTGCCAAGGCATGAACGCCCCGCCGGCGAACGGTTGTCAGATGCCAGGCGGACCCGCAGGAAAAGGGTGTTTGTGCCGGATGATTGGAATTTGTTCAGATGATATACACATATTCCATCAGATGATATCATGATCATATCATGATCAGACCCACCATATTGATCATATATTATTATATGATAGATATTGTTCCCGAATGCGTAGCAAGGGTTCCCGTTTCACTCTGGGGGTCTGGGGGTTGAGAGTGTGTTCGCTCGACGTTGCGTCCGCGTCCGCAACCGTTCGCAACCGTTCGTACGAACTCCGTATGGCCGTGCCTATGGGAAGTTTTGCAGAGGTGGTCATTTTTGGAGGTTTCAGACGTGTCGTTGCTTCGTTTCGCGTGGCAGGCG
>Ga0126342_10005790_pt1 | contig 21714 bp, 7 predicted proteins | sample Cyp1metagenome_FD_92528 | JGI IMG/M metagenome (GOLD analysis project Ga0126342, IMG submission 92528) | Coral microbial communities from Lord Howe Island, Old Settlement Bay, Australia - Cyphastrea 1 metagenome | ecosystem: Host-associated > Invertebrates > Cnidaria > Coral ... | reverse complement strand
TATTCTTTTGTTATGTATTGTTATGTTATGTATTGATATACGATCTACCGCCCTTCATCATTTCAAGTCTCAGAATTCTATTTGTCCGTAACACGGAAGTATTGCTTCCCAACTTCCTTTGATTAATATAGAGGATTCATCATATTTTGGATAGAGGATCTGGCCTGTTTTTGGATATGGCAATGTTTGATCAGTTTTGATTTCCATGTCAGATTTTTGGGGTTTGTTTACTTCATTTTGCCGCTTTGATACATATTTATGTGACATGATGTCACATGTATGTTGTATTTTTGGGTAGGCCCAGCTCAAAGTCTGCTTTTTTGCAGAGTATCCAAGAATAGCCATGATAGTAGGTTTATGCTAAGTGATTCACAAGGGATTGTTGTAATCTCATCGTTGCTCACTACAGCCCAACTACTTACGAATGGAGTGTTCCATGACGAAGGTATGTTGGGGTTTGAAACTAGAATGATAGTGGTTCTTAAAATTGTGGATCCCCAAAAGTATGGGTTTCAATACTAGAAGGCTCCAATGACTTGGATGATTTGGGGTACCCCTATTTCAAGGAAACTTCCATATATATATATACACATAAACATCACATATATATATATTTTTTCACTATCAATTTTGATGGTCAACCCCAGTATTTGCAGGCCTTTTGTATTGACTACAAACAAAAATTTCATCACACCCTGAGGAAGAAGAGTTTCGAATAATTCAGGCCTTCTTGGTGAGTCACAGCTTCAAAGATGTGAATCAGCCCAAGTACGGTCTTTTTGGTTTCAGGCTCGGCTCTGGGGTCAAAATACAGTTTTTTTTTGTGCTTACCCTCTGGTTATGTCAAAATAGCTATTGAAAATGGCCATTTATAGTGGATTTTCCCATAAAAAATAGTGATTTTCCATAGCTATGTTGAATTACCAGAGGGTATAAAGCGGTGTTTAGTCCCCACTGTCTTGGGATGATTTTCATGGAGGAAATCGAAGCAACAAGATCAGGAACCTTGTTTCTGAGAGTTGTTATATGTCTTTTCTACTTCCTAGAAAAAACACGGGATGGCATTGCTGGTCGGTGGCATTTCAAAAAGTTGTTCATTCTACTCAGCAATATTACTGGTCATTCTACTTGAGATAATAGATGTATAAATATTAACTTGATAATTACAGGTCATTCTTCTTTTATCAAAAACCTGTTCATCATTATTCATAGACTATTATTCTACTATTATTAATTTCATCAAAAACCAGTTCTACTTTTACAATTACTGGTTTTTGATAATCACCAGTTCATTATTCATAGACTATTCATTTGGGATAGACATTATGTATAGATATTTTACTATAATATATATATATATATATACATACATATATATGTATCAATATATATATATACAATATATATATATAATATATATATATATATACATACATACATAATATATATCAAGCCCCTAAAAATTATTAGTTTCAATTGTCAGTGACAATTGTCAGTTCACTTTTCATCCCATGAAATCTCCGATTGGTGATGGCATCTAACATTGTAGTGGGAAAAGATATGTGTATATATATATATGTATATATCTTTTGTCACTTTGCTGCTGCTGCGTAAGATCACGCTCGGAGCATGCATCCATCACCGATGATAATCAGGCTGTACAATAAGATCATCTATGATGCCCGTGCTGTTTAATTCTTGCAGGTCCACAGGCAACATCGGCGAGCTACTTTGTAACTGCCTCTCCGTCAAAAACCTGGACACAGCAAACGCAAGCGCTCTATTCATCGCTTCAGGGTATATTTTGGCCCTGGCGGTGGCGAATGAGCCATCTTGCTGAATTCCCTGCAATGGGCGATGCCCTGATGGATGTGAGCAGCGTCCTCTAAGGCCCTTGGAAAACGTCAAATCTTTGAAGGTGCTCAATCTCAATAACATCAGAGTTGTCGGCTTAGTCGCACTAAGCCCGTAAATGCATTGATCGAAGGAGCATATTTGAATGCATTCCAATCTCGCCAAAGCCCGGATAGCTGAAAGCATCCAAATGGAAGCTGGTCTCGCCCTCATCAACCAAATAGGAAATTGAGGGTGCTCGAGAAAGCCGCAGAGCCCAAGCTGTGTGGCAACCACAAGAAGGTCGACCAAAAATTGAATAAGCTTTGTTCCCGTAGCAACTTGGGCCCACTGTCGACCTGTTAGGCCCGGGAGCCCCCAGGGAGCATCATAAGAACGGACAGGGGCAGGACCACCAGGGGCATGACGCGCTGCCGACCATGTTTCGCAACTTGGTCCTCCGCCAATACCCAAGATATGCCCTTGTCTCATTTTGCCAATCCAAAATGCTTTTGTATCACTGTCAGTTAAATCTGAATGCTTCTTAGCCAAACATAGGTCTATCGAAATGCAGAATACATGACAGTGTCCGACTATCTCATGATTCTCGATGCAGTGTTGCAAGTCTCCTGCACGTCTAAATCCACTAAAAAAGTGAATAAACGTGAGACATGTGATGTGAAGCCTTGCAGCCTCTGCCGCAAGACCGAACTGTTGGAATACACCTGCATCACCCTGCAACCTGCCTCCATTGGTCTGAAGCAGAAAAGGAAGAATCTCAATCTCCTCTGCTCGCTTTCCGTCTGCTTGCTCACAAAAACCGTCCAAACCTTCAAATCTACAACCAGCCTCTGGAATGCGAACGCGCCACCTAGCTTGCATGCTAGCAGCACCTGCCGTTCCACTTCCGGGGAGCAATGGTCCACAAACTCTTGTGACTGGGAGAAAAGCCTTGGACGAAGACCATCCCTGTGCACGAAGCATACGTGTCCTTTCTCTTTCATCTTGCTCAAGTTGTTCCACATCCTCCTCCGCTGCAGGCACAAAACAAGCAAAATATGCCTCTCTGCAGGCCTGAGATGCATTGGTATGGGCAAGCAAACGAGGTCTGCTAAAGAACTTTCTGCCACAAGCCAAACATTCATCTCCGAGAACGAAATACTTGAGCCTGGTTCGATACTGATGCTTGTGTCTTGCATGAACCGCAAGAGCTTTCTTGGAATCAAAACTGTCACTGCAAAGGTTACATTTCCATTTGCCCTCCTTTGCCTGTGTCAGGACCTCTGGCAACTGTACATACCTGGATATCTGAAGCTGTACTCTGTGTGACCACAACTTACCCTGCGCATTGGCAGAATTGTACCTGAGACAGGACCTGAGGGCGGCCTTGACTCGACCTGCCCATCTCTGATCAATGGCAATGAAACTGATCAACCTCGCAGCGTCACCAAACTCTGGCAGCGACGCTTTCGGCTGGTGCTGCCGAAGCCAGTCATATGAGACCATCAAATGTCGCAACCAGGAGTGTTCGCTCTGGTTTTCATGCAGAAAAGTCCACAATGCTGCTGGTGCTGTTTGAATGGCTCTCTTTACATACCTGAGTCGATTGGCATGGAGAATATCTCGAGGAGCACTAATATCAACAATCGCACACAGCTCTGCCGTGGAGAAATGAAAGTGCGGTACTGGACGAAGGACAGTCTGTGCCAACGACGCAACCTGAGACCTTATTCCATTCTCCCATTGCACAATGTCTTTCTCTGTGACCCATGCCCATGTGTGAACATTATAGGTGAGTCTGGAAAGCACCAAAGCTTCGAAGACTGCACTTTTCGTCTTGACATGAACATTTCTCCGTCCATAAAACTGGCGGCTCAACTGACCAAAAGCTTTCCTTGCCTGGGCAACTCTGTGTCTAAGATCCTTCTGACTAACCGCATGATCTTGGACATACGACCCCAGGTGCCTGTAAGAGTGCACTAGTCGGAGCTGCTCGACTCCGTGCTCTGTAACAATCGGCAGTTGTCCCCCACATGTATGCCAAACTTTGTGCTTGGTGGCTGTGGAGCCTTTTCCCGCAAGCTTCAACAAGGCCTCTGTTTTCCCAGTTTGGTAGTTAATCGTTAATCCTCTAGCGGCTGCTGAATCATGCAAACTGGAACAGACCACCTGCAATGTGCTAATGACCTCATCTGGTGATGTGGAGTGCAAAGCGTATGCAATATCATCGACAAATGTAATTTCAGCGAATCCCCGTGCAGGAGCCGGTGTTGCCATAGAAACATCACTGGCCGGCTTGGGGGAGCCAAAGCAATGCAGGCCTGTGGAACTCTCAATTTTTGAGCGAGCATCCAAAACGACTAGTCTAAAGGCCATGTTGAATAGGATATCAGCTACCGGGTCTCCCGGTCGAGTTCCTCTCATGGTAGCAGTTTTTCCTTCTAACCCTTGCATCATAAAATGCGTGCCTGAAAACATGTCGCGCAGAATGCCTTCGTGATGCTCTCCAAGCCCTTTTGTTGCGTCATCTGCGGCAACACACGCTTTGATTTCTTGCCACTCGTCTGGTGTAATGCCCAGTTGCTTCATTGCAAAACAGATGGAGTCATCATGAAACTCTCCGTGGAAAAGTGAGGACCGCAAGATTGAATAGAAGGCTGACTGGAGATCAACAAACAGAATGGCGCAAGACACATTTGCAGCACGGGCTCATGCCAGATGTGCGTGCAGCAAATGATGGGCAACATCCGTGGAGCAACCTTTCTTCCCTCCCATCTGAATGAGTCTTTCGTCAGCATTCCAAGTGTCTGCTAAATGTTTGCGCACCTGTGCATGATGAAGCTTGGCACAAACGTCTGACAAAAAGATAGACCTGTATTGAGAAGGTTCAGCAGGCGATCCTTTCCCTTTGAAAAGTGGCACAAGAAGGCCTCCTTTCCAGCTTAGTGGCTCTTTGATGTGCCATGTGGCCTTCACCAACAGGGGAGTCAAGGCCTTTGCCATGGCGATCCCTCCACTCTTGATGATGTCAACTGGAAGTTGACCAGGGCCAGGGGCTTTGCCATTTTTAAATCTTCGGATCAATGCCAACACTTGCCATGGGTCGGGACAATTGTCTACTTCACGGAGAAATCCAACCGATGAGGTGTTATGCAATTGCGCAAGCTGCATGTCCAACACATCAATTCCAGCCTCGATCACTGCAAATTGTTTCTTCCATACATTTTGGCATTCGTCGAAGGACTGAGCAAATTGACCTTCAGAAACTTTCAGCTTTGGCAAGGGTCTCGGACCTGTGCTGAGATCTTTTTTCCTCCTACCAAGTCTTTGAAGCCTCTTATATACCTGTGCAGTGTCATGTCTTTGAGACTCATCATTGATTGAGTCCAGCCAGTCTGCATACCATTTCTTTTGGTCAGCAGCAACTAACCCTCTCACTGCCTTTTCAAGGTATTTAAGCTCGTCTACAATCGACGCATCTCGAAAATTCTGCTTTCTTGCCATGTCGAGAACCTGACGTTTCAGCTGAATGCCAGCCAAGGTGGCTTCACTCAGCACAGGTCTGAGCCTCTCACGTCGATATGTGCCAAAATGTTGAGATGCAAGTTGCAGGATGTTATTCTCAAGCAACACAGAGTGGTCATCAACCGATACTTCCCAAGATGGCAGCGGCAAAGTGGCCAAGGATTCTGCAAAGGCTTTCTGCGCTTCAGGATCCTGCATCTTGCGAAAATCCCATTTCAGCTTCTTTGCCTGGGGCCTCACCAACATGATACCCTCAATGGTGCATAGAGCCGGGCAGTGGTCAATGTGCCCAAACCCACCATCAAAATCTTCACAGACCCTAGATCCAGTACAGAGTGCATGCAGGGAACGGCTGAGAAGCACAAAATCCCTCCGAAGCTTGTCGCCTCTCGGATGTTGCCATGTGGCCGATGACCCACTATGAGTAGGAAAAGTGGACGGTGCAAAAAATTCATTTGAGGTAAGAAAATCTTGAAATTCTAAACCTTGTTGATTGCTCCTTTCAGCATGATGCATTCCGAAGAATTGGGTTTCCCGGTCAGCTAAGGGTGCATTGGCATCAATCAAAACAACCGTGTTGCTGTGTAGGCCAACACCGATCTTGTCTGTCAAGCTGGTCCACCATTGGCGTACCTCTTCAATATGTCTATCCGCTGAGACACATGGAGCATGAGCTACTACTACACAGAGGTCTACTGAGCCTTCAAAACGTGCAACCAGCAAACGTGACTCCGAAAACGTGATCGTAACCTTACAATCAGCTAGCCGAATGAGCTGTCCATCACTTCTCTTGCCGAGAGGAAGTGTTTTGTGGACCCAAAGCTCGCACCCGAAGTGGCGAGACCGACCACATTGCTGATATCCGGATGAGAAGATTTTGTAGTGATCCGTACATCTAGAACCTGCTTGTGTTCTAGCTTCTTGAATGCCAACAACGGCAATCTTGTGCTTGTGTAACTGATAGTCAAGCCGAACCGATCTACTGCCAGAGATGGTCGATGACTGGTCCTCATCGTTCAACGCCAAGCCATTGTAGGTGGCAACTGTAAACGAAATCATCATCTCGCTGTATCTGGACTCATCTCTCTCAACATTAATAGAAATTCTCTTGTGAGACAGAGTAGGCTGCCAGACTGCTGATCCATGGAGGACAGGCAGAGTTCTGCTGTATGAACTAGACTGTACACGAAGCCATTCCCATTTCTGTGTTGAAGGCGACGTAGCAAGTGTGTTCAGTGGCTGCCAAGGGACCTTGCCAACTACAGTCCGATTTGAAACAACATGTCTTGCTATAGCATCTGCGAGCTCATTCCAAGGGTCACCACGATGAGCTCTAACTTCTACCACGCTCACATTGTTCGGTTTTGATTGTCCCAGAACATGGACAACCTTGGCGATCACGCTATCTTGCCTACTGGTCGACTCAACTTCAAGGAATCGTTTGCTCAGAGCCAAATCAGGACGAACAACGAGTGGCTGCTCATCAGAGCCAAAGTATGCAAATGCTGTAGCAACAGCCATGGCTGATAGTTCCGCATCAATGTTCGAATGTGCGTTGGCGCCTATCCAACTGGGAGACCCTCTATCGATTTCCGTCATGCCTCCAATGCAGCCTTTGAAAATTCTGCCAGAGCGAGTAACGGCAACCGCCACCACTGCCCATCCGGAGAGATCTCCCTTGGTCGCGCCATCGACATATAGTTCATATGCGAGGACTGACTCATCCTGCAACTTCGACTGTGCAAATAACGCTTCGAACGATGCTTTGTGCAGGTCAGCACCTTCAGGTATGCATTGAAAAACCCAGCCGTCTTCATGGATCAAAGTTTCTCTGATTGCGGGATACTGCAGAAGCTCAAAAGCATCCCGGTCGTCCTCAAACCCTGAAATATGCCCTGTGACTGCAGCATCAAGACAAATTTGAACTTTGAGACTGCACCGGGAAAGGCTGAAGGAGCGACCTATTTCTGCTTCATGAAACTCCAACACATCACCATTATGAAATCTGATGGTGTCTCCAGCAATATGTCCATTGACCCGGATCAGAGTGCCATGAACAGCGTTGAGATTGTCTCGAAGCAAATTTGCCCTGATGACCTTTTGCATAGTTAATACCTTGGCCGCTGCTCCTCCTTTCCTGTATGCGACGCAAGCTACCAATGCATGGTTTGACTGAACTTGCACGAAGGAGCCAACATACCATCGATAAGACTCAAACGCCCATGACGGTCTTGTAAACCTGACCTGATAGAGTTCCGAGCATTGCTTGATCAGACCATGCTTTGTCTGAAAAGCTTGACAAACCTCAACAGCATTGAACCCGCTGCATTTGTGCAGGTCAAATAGGTTTTGGCCACTATTTAGCTCCCATGTGCAGACTACCAAATCAGATTCCCTGACCTGTGGTTGATTCAGAAAAACAGCAAGTGTAAACGAGATTCCTTCAATGTCCTGCGCTTCAGTGTGTATACTGGATTGCAGAGATATGAAAACAGACTTGTTGGGCTCATTCTGAATCTGAGAAGAAGGATTCTGCCTACGGTCCGTTTTCCTGAGGCTGACTTTTGTCTGTAACAGCTCAAGTCCTTCAGCACCTGGCGCATGTGGAATGAAAGGTGGATTCCAGTTTGCAGGAAGAAAATGTCTGTTCACCAGCAAATCGACTGCATCTCCATCAGAGGCTCTAACCTGATCATGTGCAGCAAAAGTCTGGGATCGAAGTCGAAACAAGCACTGTGCATGGTATGCACATTCCTGAACATATCCTACTCTAATGAGCACATCTTGAAATTGCAACTGCTCAGGGAACGTCAGCGCAACGTGAAACGGGTGCCCATTGTTTATGGCTGGATCAAAGGAAGAGAGCAAAATCGAGGACCAAACAGGATCATTGTGCTGTATGAGGATGATGTGACCCGCAATTCCAGATTCCATCTGTGTAGGAGGCGGTGAAACAAGCACGACTTGAAAATCAGCACCAGCATCAAACTCATCGATCCATTTTCTTCTAAATTGCTCTCTCCAATTCCAAAAGTCGGCAAAGAGAGCGATCTTCCGACCATAAAGGCATTGCTGTCGTCCAATTCCAGGAGCAAGATACCAAGTCATAAAATGGGTGGCTCTAGATTCGCCTTGCCAAGCAAATGCATGAACATCCCAAATGTAATAGATATCCTCAATGACCTGGGCCCATTCTGGCAAAACATATGCCTGTGGTCTGAATTCTTCAGCTTGCGGATTGAACTGAAAAAACTCTTCTTCTCTTTGCACTTGAGAATCAACCTCAATGGCACAGTGAGGATCACCTCCATCTGGAAAATTTGAATGAGAAGGTTCTGAGGCTGCACCATATGTGCCAAGCCCTTGCATCAGAGATGCGTCATCGAACTCGTCCAGATCTTGCGCATCTTCAGAGCATGTAATCGCATCATCGGTATTCTCACGTCCAGTAGCGGGACCAACTGCATATGCAGGAAGATCAGCGCTCCCATCAACACCCTCTCTCTGGGATCGCATCGTCGGAGGAAATTCGGTCTCAATTCCATCTCCTGAGCCAACTCTGACTGTGTGATCTGATGGAAATACCAGCCGTCCTCTCCTGACGATTACCGTATCTGGTGATACATTTGTCAGTCCAAATCTGTCAAGAAAGTCACCAACTGCAGAGAATTGATGGACAACCTGTGCTGATTGAGACAGTGGATGGCCTTGTTCAATTTGTGATACCGGTGTGAGAAGGACTGCTACATGATCTTCGGGCACAGCTTGCGACACAATGATATGTGCTGCGTGTGATTGCCAAGGCTCTTTCGGTGGCACAGGATCAACAAAATTCAACGTAATGGGGAGAGCTCTTTCGAACTGATCCCGCCACGGGAAAATGATCTCACTTCTCCACCATTGATGATCTGAGTCGAGTCTGACAACTTTTGGCTGTTCGTTGGACCTCAACCTGACGCCATGCACAAACCATACTAGGACGTAGATAACAGGACCCTCTTCTGTCTGCTCAATAAAGGCATGTTGATTGAAAGCGTCCTGCAATTGATTCAACCAATCTGGAGGGTAGTCAACAGCTTGCTGTCTGCTGCTTGACTGGTTTGCAACCGGATTGTTTGCCGAGTGCGGGTCAGCAGGAAATCCCGGCACATTTGGCCGGCGGAAAATTGCACCGCCGATGGCAGCGCGCAGCTCATTTCTCAACTGCTGATCTGAAAGGGATAGCAGCTCTTGAATACTAACCCTGATGCCTCTTCTAACAAGAAATCTCAGAGCATTTCCGGTACGAACATGCAAGGTCTGTTCAGGTCGAATGGCAATGTTGCCCATCCATAGCAAGCATTCATTCTCGTCTCTTTCTGGGGGACAGATTGCGGCATATCCTAAAAGGGTAACCAAGGACTGAAGTTCGAGACGATCAGAGACAACTAAAGCTATGGAGCCATGCCTGCCTGAGCTACGATGCGTATCACAAACTGTGACAACAATTGACCTGGAGAAAGACTCAGATTCCTGTTCGATGATGAGCTGCTCCTGCACTGTCCGATCTACATCTTGCGGTGTTGGAAAGGCTATAGCAAATTGAGTGGGCAACGACAAAGCAGCTCGGTCGTGCCATGCACTTAATAGTTCTCTTTCCCATTGATGGAAATTACTGGAAAGCACAACTATCCTAGACTGCGCGCAACGAGTCCATCTTCGCGGATTAGTGAACCAAGTTTCAATGCGCAATCCAGATTGCTGATCTCCTCCATTTTGAGCAAGAGTTTCAACCCACTTTTCCCAGAGGTCTTGTACCCAGGCCGGCTGTTGACTCATTCCTTCTGGTTGGAATGGAGGGATGTCATCTGGAATTTCCTGAGACCCAACCGCCTGTACGTACCTAATGAACTCATCCATTAGACTGAAACTGTCAAATGATGGCCGGCAACGTTTGAACTCTGAGACGCACTCTGTATTCGCACCATTCTGTACAGAAAGCGCAACAGCACGAGCTGCATCTTTGGCAGAAACTGTCCTACCAGAGCTCTGAAGGAGATTGCTTGCATCAGACAGCTCGCCATAGCCATCAGTCTCTTCGGGATAAATCCTTACATGGAGCCCCTGTCCAAAACGTGCAGAAAACTCACTATCACTCGACATGAGAACCGGCAAAACCCAATCCTGTCTGTTCAAGTAAAAGGCATCATATAGAGGAACGAGATCTGCAATGGTTCGCCCGGTGCAGGTTTTTGGAACTGCCACTGCAAAACTCACGAAAACGCTTGATTGTACCTCATCTACGAATTCCATCGAAAACAGAACAGATTGGAGGTTTTGGGGTCTTTGCGTGAGAATGACATGTGCGATATGTTCTTCAACCCTTGCCCTAGGAACAAAGGGCTGCACCAAGTCGATGAGGACTGTGTCATCTGCTCTGAGATGATTCTGCCATGGAACTAGGATTTCCTCTCTCCATTCCGATGGGTCGTCCCCGAGGACAGCTATTTTTGGTTCTCGACAAAGATGGTGACTGTCATGGTCAAGAAACCAAGTGTAGATTGAAAAAATGAAGTCCTCTTGCTGAACCGGGTCACATGTGTGATAGTGAGCCCTGGCATATCTGAGCAGATCAACTGACCAGTCTGGTTCCTCACTTCCGATGCTTGAACTATTGGACGGAAAGCCAGTTTCTTGCACATTCGCACTGTTTCCATAACCTTGTGAGAATTGCATCAACAGTAGTTCATCATCAATATCGAGATGAGGCGTTGCTAAAGCTTGAACGTCCTCTTGTCCTAACAGACTTGGCGAGAAACCTGATGCTGCATCGTCATTGTGAATCTCATCCAAGATCTGCTGGTCCGAAAGGCCCTGTTGAGTCATTCTGGATACATCAACCGTAGGGCATGTGAATCTTTCTGAAGGCGGGACCGCAATCCTGATGTAGTCGCCATGAGCTATAACCTTCCGGTCCAGGTCATAGTCAGGCCATCTTCTTGCATTGATGAAGACTAAACATCTGCCGTCCTCCCTTCTGCAATATCGATCAACATTTGCTTTAAAAAGCACATCATTTCGAGAGGCTGTCTGAGGAATTGGTTTGACACTTCTGAAAACGTCTGGGCCACTACGAAAATTTCTTTCGATCCTGTGTGCATGATACTCAATGTCAATGAGTACCAATCTCTCAGTGCTGGTTGGTAAGATATCTCCAAAGACATGCACAACTGTGGGCACGATTTCATTTCCGATGTCAGGCGGCGCTACGGCAACCTCATATACATCCTCTACCTGCTGTCTTCGTAAGCCATAATGATGCGCAATTTCTGTAACCATTTCTTCGTAGCTATTCCAGCTAACAAAGGTTCGAATTGGCTGTTCATCAAAATGAAAGAGAATGACTTCCTGCCTTGCATTTTCATGTGACATGGGAGGATCGTCTGAGTGCATGGAGCTACCTCCTGGTGAGTATCCATCTGACTCCTCGTGACCTGCACCATTAATGTCATCAGGAAAATCATCATGCAATGCATTGCCTTCCTGAAAGGCTTGTAGTTGAAATGCCTGTTGCGCATCAATCGGAGCATTCTTCAAGGAAACAGGATCCAACTGGCCAATCTGTACAGCAGAGAAGAAATCATTGTTCTCAACCTCTGTGACTTCATGTGCATGCATGATTTTCTGCCTGGGTGGCAGTTTTCTGTCATTCTGATGAGTTGAACCAAGGTGTGAGCTCGACACGGCCAAACCTGACAGCGGAGCACCATCACCCTTCCTTTGGTGATTCGGTGAGATTATATTCGTGATATCCGTGAGAACTTGCCCCCCAGAACCTGGATCCTTTTCAAATTGCAAATGCAAAGTGTTTTCATGGAATCGCAAATTCCGACCATCATCTGGCAGGAGACAATCTGTGGAGGGCCCTGTTGATTTGCATCCTGATTCTGCTTGAAATGCGATCTCTCTTCTAGGATCACCTTCAGGAGATACCGGGTCATTTTCAAAACTGCAAAATGGATATACCAAATTAGTGAGTTTTCTCCATGAAAAACGACGACTTGGACTCTTGCGACGATACCTCCATGGTTTGTCAGGCCAACAACGCAAAGCATCATGCGAAACAAAAGTACTGTACAATCTGCTATCACTATCAGCTGGCATAGCAATTTCAATACAATCATCAAAATGAACGCTCTTGAAACTGGGCCGAACATAATGTGGTTCCTGAGAAATGCAAACTGCTGACTTGAGAATTGGCAGAATATTCGAATTAACGCAACAATGCTGCATGGAGAGGCCATGATAGCGAACACCATCTTGAAGGATCATCTCACCACGGAGTTTCCAGGCTTGCCAAACCGCAACCAACGGACTTAAATAGTCCTGTTCCCCTGTCACGGAGTGGCCATTTGGAAACATGTTTGGTCTGGCCTCATGAGATCCATTCTTATGAACTGAAAACTCACGGCCTTTTTTCACTGTCTCGGGGCAGAGATGCCGGGCTTCGCTGGATCTACTGACCGAGGTCTTTTGTTTTGTGGTGCCTGCTCCTTGTCGTCGTCGGACACCTCCTGAACTTGCTGCTCTGAAGGCGTAATCTGCAACCCAAGGGACCCTGCACACGCCTTGAGAACACCTTGCAGCTGGTCGCGAAGCTTGAGCTCCTCCGAATCCACTGCATTGTCTGTACTCATATCTTCTGTCTCTTCCTGAATCGGTTGTGGGATAGATAAATTGCCTTCCTTGACTGAATTTTCGCTGACTTCCTTGAGGATACGCCTGGAAGTTTCGATCTCTGCTCGTGCTCGAGAAGCATGCTCTGAAAGAGTGGCTTGATGAACTCTGTAGCTCTCTAATTGAGCCTCCCAGATCTTGATGCCCTCTCCAACATGCTTCGTCCATTGAAGACGGTGATCTTTTTTGGCAGTCACCGCATCCCTCAGGGCCTTCTGAGCATGATTGAGACTTTTTGTGGCAGCCTGCAAGGATTTGATGTTGTTGCGGCTGTACTCCTTCTCCGCTTTCTCGAGGAAAGCCTGCACATCGGCAGGAGCTTCTTGATCCTTGAAAGCAAGCCGAAGATGCGTAGCCATTTCCTGCATGGTGTTGTTCTTGCTGGACTGAGCCGATTGAAAGGGGGACGATCCAATCTCGGGATTGTTCCATGTAGGCCAGGCAGGCAATTGTGCTGAGCCGCCCTTTCCTGCTCCGAAAGGATTGGCCGTCTGCTCGCCTTTGCCTTTCCCTTTGCCTTTGACTTTCCCTTTCTTTTTTTTTTTTGATGGTCGACTTCTCGGGGAGTACTCTGGTTGCTGGTTGTGACGTCCCCGTGAGGAGTGCGAAGAACCTCCAACACTCTCTGCGTCTTCCCAGTCCTGATCCCAATCTCCCCAATCCTGTCTCCATCCATCCCAAGAACCGCTCCACTGACTGCTTGCCGCATAGGATTGCTTCTTTGGTGTAACATCGTGTTTTGTGCCTTTGGACCAGTGACCCCAACATAGAGCACACTGGTTGGCCGACTTCTTGTTGAGTCTGCCGCACGGGCAGACCCAAGGGTATGCTTCTTCCGCTGTCATCTTGTCGGAAATATTTGCAGCAATTCTCCTGAGGAGAGCAGGATCCCTTGAATGATGTTTCAATAAGGTGTTCCTGACTCTGATGAGTGAAGATGATGTTAATGAAATCCGACCTGTCTTGTGTAAGAACCACTGTCTGCGTGCAGATGCCCTCCGACGTCTGTCCCTGCGTCTGGAGGTTTCCGAATTTGAGCTGCGCAGAATCGTGGATGAATGTAAATGTGATGGCAAAGAGGAGGAAAATCAAAAGAAATGAACACATTCACAACCTCAATCCCAATAATGTAAGAATGTTCACCGGAAACCGCAGCTGATACCAAGCAAGTCCAGGAAAAAATCGACTGAACTATCCTCTCGGTAGTCGGCCCCCGCAGTGCCAGATGAAACAAACAAAAATATCGACTGTGCCACCACCCAGATAAGTGCAAGAGGCCTAGTTAAAGGCAGCTAAAGCAACTGACAAAAAAAGGTGGATGAGCACAGAGAATGGGGGTTTTCGAATGGATAACCCCGAACCAACCAATACAGCCTTGCAAAGGTAGACGAACCACACGGAACGAGAACCCGCGGGCAGCAGCTGAAAATCAACCCGCTAAGGTAAAAGACGGACCTACCTCAATCCTAATGAAAAGGGGCGGTTTGAGCCAATACCTTATATGTATATATATTATATAGAGTGTGTATACATATATATATATAGATATAGATATAGAATGTGGGACATTTCAACGGGAATGGAGCAGATGGAATCCAAATACATGATGGATTCCAAATTTGGAATCCATTAAAAATAGTCATCTTGTTGGGAAAAGATCCGACACCAATGGATGTTTCAATGGCCATTTTTTTCCACAAGCTGAACAGCTGGTTGATGAGATTTTCGCCATGAGCTATAACTCCTCATGAAGACCAACCGTTCTAAAATAAATGTTTTCCAATCCGTATCCCTTTCTCCCCGAATGCCCAGCTGATTCCCAATTTCTGGCTTTGCCATGGTTTTCCCTTTTCCGTTTTCGTTGCTGTTTTTGTTTACCATCAATGGATGAACCATGGTTTTTAACCACTTAATGTCAACCCCGGATGAGACTAAACCATGGTTTACTAATTAGGGGGGTATTCCCCCAATAGTGATGATTTGATACTAAACAGCTGGGGTTTATTAATCCAGGGTTGACATTACTACAGGTGGTCCTATCCTCTGCACCAAGCGGTGAAAGAAAAGCTCTTTCGAATCGCAGAAGCCTTGGTGAAGTCGGGTGCGAATTTGTGGGCCAAGGACTGCACCTTTTTTTGTTTTTTTTTCCTGATTTAACCATGAAAAAGTCGTGGGAAATTTGATTGGGAATATTGATCATGGGGGGAAATGATCAGAGTTTGCCATGGAAAATCGCCCATTTTTTTCATAGGTAAACCATGGTAAAACCATTGACCTTTTTCTCAATGGGCAATGTTCCATAGCTAACTGATGGAAATCATCCCCTTAAATGGCCGTGAGTTTCAGCACGATATATATCCAGTCATTTCACTGGCAAGAATGCGGGATTTAACCAACAACAATCATTACGCATTTGCATTTGGAAGGGTATACCGGGAACAGCATGGGAATATATAAGCGAATTGAAGTTTACGGTTCGTCATGGCAAATCACCATGTTCAAGTTAGGTCAATCATCAAAGTAAACGTGCCATGTTTTCCATATATGCTGAATTCGCCTGATAAACATATCTCCAGGTTTTGTAGCAGGACAGCTCGGGAAAAACAGCCCTGGATTTTGCGGAGCAAGACGTCCAATGCCGTTTGCTTATTCTTCATCATGATCTCCGTCGGACGCTGAAGCCTTCGAAGCCCTTGAAGCCTTTCGGTCCTGCACAGCAGTCGACCCCGTGAGCACAACTTGGATCGAGGTTTGAAACCAAAAACCGACTGTCTGTCGGATCTTCTGGTGGACAATCTTTACCTTACTATGGGCTAGGTTTGACATGGTGGTGCCACTGCGCTCTTTGAGAAATCACGGATGTTATTTGATATATTCAGCATAATTCATCTGTCAAGATGAGGTTGATTTGGGATTGTTTACCACCAATCATACTGATTTAACTAGCAAACACAGGGGATCTATATAACTATCAAAATTGTGATTCAGTCAATGAATTGTCATTTGTTCAAACACAGGGGGTGGGTCCAAAGATCGCCAAAATATTTCTAGTGGATTCAACGATGTAGAGGTATTCAACTGATTGACTGACCAATGGATTTGGGTTTGTTTGAAAATCCCACACCCCAAATTTGAAGGTAACTGCCATTTCTTGGGGTGACTCGAATAGTTTCAGCAAAAAAGTGGATCACTTTCAGGATCACCGGAACTTACTGTGCTCGCCAGGGTTAAAAAATGTTCGAGGTAAGTGATACTACAGGACGCGGTTGATCCGAAAATGATGAACGGCTTCCAAATTACCATGAATTACCGCTGTTTCATCATTTTTAGTGGTTAAAAGTTACCCTCTGGTAATTTAACATAACTATGGAAAATAACCATTTATAGTGATTTTTCCCTTGAAAAATGGTGATTTTCCATAGTTCTGTTAGTTTACCAGAGGGTAAAATCATTAATTTAAGGTGGATGATCCAGCGAAGCCGCGAAAACTCATGGCTCAGTCAGGTAAAGACAGCGTCTCCAACGGGTACCTTAGTAGTCGAGTGCTGAAAGATCTTTGCCGTTTTAGACAAGTTCTTGATTAACAGGATATTCATGGGATGAATGAAATACGAATGGGATATGATATGAGTGGGAATTGAATGGGATATGAATGAACGTACCACCCCAACTTAAAGTATGACACAGTCTGACCTTGAGAATCAGCAATTTTGGGAGGAAAGGGGTGCCAACTCATCAGGGTGGAGATGTGGAGGATGTGAAGATCCAGCAGATAAGTTCATGTCACTTCTATTAGCCCAAAAGAAAGATCTATATCCCCAAAAAATATATATTTGATTTGATGGCGAGGTGATGATTCAGTGATGAATTATTTGTTGGGGGGATCTACCAAAGACTGGACATCTAAGAAATGTGCGTTCAAAGATCGTTGTGGTCCCACCGCACTCGCCCATCGAGTCCCGCCGACGATCGGGTCTTGCGCAAGGCTCACGAAAGGGGAATCGTAAGTAGCTTGTAATCCCAGGGCGGTAGGGATCCGTAGGGTTAGTCCAATAGTCCAATTATAACTGGGGTTATAGCCTACTTACGACCTGGGATGAACCAGACCTTTGGACATGCCGTCCTTTGCTCAGACTTGAGCCGGTCCTAGAGTGAGAGACCCCACTGGAAGAGGCCAAGCCCAAGCCAATGCCATCGTGAGATTTGTTTTATCATCTGCTTATCATCTGAAAACATCACAGATTTATGAGTTTATCATCTTTTCTTGCCCAATTGGCCACTGATTTTCGCGTGGACACACCCTCTGAAATCAGTGTCTTGCCGCGTATCTTGCCATGTGAAGGTTGCAAAATTCAGCATGGCCAAGCGATGTCTGCCACGGCGGTCATACAATACCTCGATATACCTCGTCCCTTTAGATGAGTTTCCTGATCATTTTGAACAAGTGAGCAGCTTTTTTTTGTTCAACACGAAAGGATTTGTATCCCATATGCTCCATGTATGGAATATTTACCAACATTTGCCCGAACAAAATCACCCAGTTTTGTAGGTAAATATAGCATACATGGATATACATGGAGCATATGAGATTATACAACAGTTGAACCGTGTTTTGCTCCTCTTACGCTCTTAGGCTCCTTGACCGCTCAGGCCTTTCGTAGCGACCGGCCGTTGCCTTGCCTTGGCGAAGCGCATTTCTTGGAGGAACTATCAGAGCTAGAGTGAATTATACAGTTTTCAAACGAAGGTGAGCCTCTGAGCCTTTGAACATCCATCAGGATTTTTTGAACAGTTGGAGTAGAAAATCTCTGGTGGACCCAGATTCAACCTAAAAACCAATGTCCGGACCCAATCAATCCTCATTCGTCGCACATGGGGTCTGAAAATGAAAGTATACCCTCAAAAAACGGCCCCTTAAATTTGCATTCATAGGGCAAAAGAATGCAAAAGGTGATTAGCCAGTGTTGAGACTTGTCGCCGCATGTGTCCCAATTTTTTCTGACAGAATGTGCTGAAGGGAAAAAATATTCCCGCTATACATTTCATAGGAAAACCCAGGGCAAAACCGTTCATTTTTCCCTTAATCAGCAATACATTGAAATCTCAGGCTAAAAGGGTCATTCATATGGCTGGACGCTCATTCATCCTAGGTAGCTTGTCAACCCCAGTATGAGACCAAAGCCTGATTCATTGGGCCGGTTCCTCCCGAATGATGAGAATTTGCCCCGAAAATGGTAGCACACCAATGGTCAAAAGTATCTATCAGTGCATCGGTTCAATTGAAAATTGACAGGAACCCCGAACTCACCATGAAATTTCATGAATTTTTTCATGGTTTGATGCAATTAGATTTTCCGTTACCCTCTGGTGAACTAACAGTTTGCAATTGAAAATGACCCAGTCGAAATCGTGGACTTTTCCCATTGAAAAATGGTGGATCTTTCCATTGCTATGTAAACGTTCACCAGATATGGGTCATTAAATGTCCCATTTTGGGAATATTGGACATCACCTTATAGTAGCCATTATAGACCATATACCTAATGGTTGGGTGATGTTCAATGGGGACATTTAATGACCCATGCCAGAGGGTAAACCAATCCATGGAAAATTCCAGGGAATTATTGATCCGGTCTTGGCGAATACTATACTCATGGGATGGGACACCACCAACCAAGCCTTTTCTGTAAAAAAAAAAAGTAAAAGGGGTGGTCCGATTTAAATAGCGAAAATGACAATATATGACATTCATGACATTCTTGGAAGTGTTGGATATTGAATTCATTGAATTCCCGAAAGAGTTGAAACATATTGAAGACCTGCCGTTCATCTGGCAGGATTCCATTTGTTATCAAGTGCAGAATCCTTTCAAATCCGTTTTTACTAGAGTCATTGATTTATGAACCCCATATATAGTAACGATTACATACGATTATATAATATATGAACTATCGTAACTATTAATTACTACTTTTGATGCTGGTTCCCAATCGTTCCAACCACTGATGAGTCGAAAGTACCATGGAGGAGAGTATGAGGCGAGCCATAAGCCCAAGGTAGAGCCGAGGCAGCCGATTTTTGCTGCATGATTTTTGCTGCTGAGATTCACAGGGGTGGAGACATGTTTCATTTTTTTCCGGATGTCTTAGAACCTGTGGATGGTTTCACATTTGGTATATCCCCAACGATGGCCATTGAATAGGGAATTGTCCCATATGTTCCCATGAATTTAGGGGGACCATACTTTCAGACGAAGCTGTAATACATTTGTTGTTGCCATTCATTATACTAGTTTATCATATATATATAGTGTATATATAGTCTATTTATGTGTATATATATATATTATATAGTATACATATATAGTTTATATTTAGTATATATATATTATATTATATCTATATGGTCACTACTCATTACATGACCATATTTCGCGGGGGTTCTTTACATCGCGAGAAGGGCTTCACCCCGCTGGACGGTTTCCATGGATGATTTGGGGAATTGGGGGGTAGCCCTATCTTGGATATGTGGCCCAACAATAGGGAAAACCATAGGAAAATGGAGGTTTTAATGGGAAAACCATAGGAAAACCATAGGAAAATGGAGGTTTACCCTCTGGTAAACGTTTACATAACTATGGAAAGATCCACCATTTTTCATGGGAAAATCCACTATTTCGACTGGGCCATTTTCAATAGCAAACTGTTAAATTACCAGAGGGTATATGGATAAGTAATGATAAGTATATGTAATATTATGTAGGCTCCAACTAAACATCATAATATCAATCTCCCTCAATGGGCCTTTGGGGTAGGTCCAATTGAGGGGAGTGACTATATAATTTATGTATTTACATGGTCACATGGTTGGATATGTAGTGATACACTAGTGACACATTATTTTACAATTGAAACAGACGCTTCACCACCTGTGAAGGCATAGCAGCAAGGAAACGCATCTGTGTCGTGGTTTCAAAACAGCCCAAAGTTTTGGAGTGAGCACGCCGTTCAACAACGATCTCTAGTTATGTTTTTTCTTACAAATCATTAGTTTCATCATGTTTCATCATGTTTCATCCCAATTGTTTGATGGACTCATAGATTGCCAGTGTTCACCCCATTTTTGGGGAACCACGGAATTTGAGATAACAGCCGTTTGTGTCGCGCCGCTTCACAGGGTTTCTACACAATGCTGTGGAGGGAATGCATCACCTCACGGGGCCGGATGTGGGATCTTCACAGGTCTTCACAACCAAAACCCCCGTGCTTTTGTTGATGTGAGCAGTGAACAAAACCTCTGTTCATGGATTATTATAAGATATTACAAGATGTAAGGAGTCATTTATTAACCTACCTGGTTTATTCATATTGATTAGGGATTATGAAACAAGCCATGATTTTTGGCGGGCCTATCAACCAGTCTTTCCACAGCTGGCTAAGAATCCCCGGTTGAACAAGGTGGTAAGCTCTTCTATAATGGGCACATATATAAATATAATATATATATATATATAATATATATATAATATATATATATAACATGGGGTATTATACCATTATAATCCATTATATACCATGATATACTATTATATACAACATGACAAGGTTATATACCATTATATATATATGGTGGTTTTCCTAAAAATAGGGTTACCCCCAGTTCTCATCCATTAGATGGAGATTTTCCCTCATGAACCATCCAGCGATAAAGGGGTACCCCATTTACGGAACCCCCCATATTTAATATATATATACACATACATGGGGTTTTCCTCAAATGAAGGTACCCAGCAATGGATGGTTAATTTCATTTACAATGGAAAATCCTATTGAACTGGATGATTTGGGGGTACCCCCTAATCACAGGAAACCTCCTGTTACTACATGGTCGTAGCATGTAGTACCTGAGCCATCCCAAGTTGGAATGGCTGTGGCTCAGGTGATTTTCAGCTTCGCAGATTTAGGGATGGTTATTTGTTACATAGCTACTGAACATGACCCACTTATAGTTGATTTAGCTATTAGAGATGGTGATTTTCCATAGCTATGTAAACGTTTACCAGAGGATATGTTTTTGTAGATTGGAATCACTTAAAACTTATTTCCTCCCCAAGTTGACGAGTCACGGTCGCCCGAACTCTGAACAATCCACAAGACTTACAGCACATCGTGTTAAAAACTTTCAAGTTTGGTTTGGGATTCCCTTCACAGGGTTTAGTTTATCATTATGTTCCTGCTTAAAATCACCATAAGATAGGTATCCAAATAGAATCTTCATTTTTGATCACAAGCTTAGACCCTCAGAAAGAAAATCATAGTTGTTGCTACTGTAGGGTCTTGACTCAGCATGTCCAATCGCCTGTGATCCTCTGATATGCGATCACTTGAGCAATTTCAGTGGCGGTTGACGACTTTATCGGATGTTGTACTACAGTCTTACCCTCTTGTAATTTAACATAGCTATGGAAAATCACCATTTTTCATGGGAAAATCCACTATAAATGGGCATTTTCAATAGCTGGGAGCCGTCCAAAAACCCCAGAAAGGTTTTTAGTAAAGGACCTATTCTCGCATTTTTCCCATGGTCTAAAACCTGCATCGCGCAAGTTTCGCGCAAGGGCGGCCCAAGGTACGCGCAAGT
>Ga0126342_10005789_pt1 | contig 21715 bp, 22 predicted proteins | sample Cyp1metagenome_FD_92528 | JGI IMG/M metagenome (GOLD analysis project Ga0126342, IMG submission 92528) | Coral microbial communities from Lord Howe Island, Old Settlement Bay, Australia - Cyphastrea 1 metagenome | ecosystem: Host-associated > Invertebrates > Cnidaria > Coral ... | reverse complement strand
CTGATGTGCACTGCAAGGACGAGAAGAAGCATCCTGCTATGTTCTTCGCACAGCCTGTGTCTTAGTTTCAAGCTGCACAGAAACCAGTGAACTCCGCCAGAAAGAGGAGGAGCTCCTGCAGACTCGGCTTGTTGCATGCATGATGAAGCGACTGCCCTTGAGAAATTCTGATGGATTCATGGCTGTCCCTTCTATTAGCCAAGGGAATGCTGAACAATCTGAATGCTGTGATGTCTTTTTTGTTTTGAACTTGTGGCTCGTCCAAGTGTTCCGATAAAGACTGCGCTGCCAAGGAATCTGGGTTTCATGGGGGAGCAGCTGCTTGGCATGCGAGATATGCAAGATACACAGACACAGTACTCATCAGTACTCTGCATCCGGATTCATAGTATCTGATAGTTGCCACAAACAAAACCACAGCGAGAAGAGCGTATCACAGGCAGATGTTGTCAACAGGCTTCGCAGCAATTTTGCAGTTCTTTCAATCTGTCGCTTCCGCTCACTTAGTGCTATCGCAGTTGGAAGTTGTAAGCTTTGGATCAGATTTGGACTGCCCCTAAGGCCACAACAGAAGCCACAACCTCAGCAACCTCAGCAACCTCAGCAGCCAGAGCAGCCTGAGCAGCCGGAGCAGAAAGTCGTTTGGCTGGCCTGTTGGATCTGAGGATAGAGGAGCCGAAGCTAGAAGTAAACTTAAGTAAACCAGCTTCAACATTTGTGCATTTTTTCAATACTTGTTTGTCCGTACTTGCCATCTACGATGAGCTTTGGCAGCCGATGGTCTACCAAACCTTATAGTCGGTGTCAGAAAGCAGCTGCTTCCCTGTGCCAGAATTGGCAGAAGTTCGTCCCATCCATTGCAAATGGCTTTTCGGGCAACTATGTGCAGAAGGGCCAGATGCCCAGTAAGCCTGGTCTGCAAAGTGAAACCGCAGCTGAACGGAAAACACTACTCCGAGCATCTTCAAGCATCTTCAAGCTGTTGACTTCGGCTCCAGCAATGATTTTTTCGACCCGTAATATTGCTACGGATGTGGCCACGAGGTGAAGAGGAGCAGCAGAAGCGGGTGCAGAAGCGCCTTGAGGAAGAGAAGAAGGACAAGGACAAGGCGGGACTTGGCGATAAGGTTTCCAAGTAATTGCACATATTCCTTTCCAATTTCCGTTCTTCTGTTCCTTTCCACTTTGTTCTTATACTGTCAATGCAAATGCTGTGATGTTCCTGCATGTCTCAGCCCCAATATGAAACTATGCTTCCTCTGGAAGAAGCGAGTTTGACAAATTTGATTTTTGGATCACTGGGCATTGCTCCTTGCGCTGCATGACAGGCTCCAGCTTTCCTTTTCGCCCAGTCCCTCCCTTGGGAAGTGGTCAGTTCTGCCTCCGTGGGTTGATGAGACCCGCTTCTAACCCTTACAAGCTATGCTAACCTCAAGGAATCCTTGCCTAACCCCAACATGGGTGGATTTTGTCTAACCTCAAAATTTCCTTGACCCTTGGTGCTCGTGCGTGGGTTGATGCTTTCGATTATTGGACATGGCCCACGGTCGGTATATAATTGATTACATTGATTCTGATATAATATATTATATATATATATTATAGTATGCATATGTATATATATATATATATATAAATTGCGCTCGGCATTTGATGTTTCTACTGCTAGTTTTGATCCAGATCAACCAACTAAACCAACCAGTACAAAGGATTGAATGATGTGGAAACTCTGTCGCTCTCTCTCTCTCTCTATATATATATATACATATACACACTTATAACTTATAACTTATAACTTGGATCAGCGGTGGACCCCTTTCAGCCAAGTTTTCCGTGGGACAAATTAGCCGCTGACCCCTTAGGTCTGACTTGAGCAGGGATGAGGTCAAGGAGGAGTCAAAGACTGCCGTGAATCGCACCAGGATGCACTTTGTAGAGGGAATTCCTCTTTATGGTGAACACTTTCTGTTTTGCAGACCCGCAAATCTTGCCAGTGCTATTATATTTCATGTTTCGTTACATTTTATCAGGGCAACTGGGTTCGCTGCAACAGCACCTGTTTCTCTAAATATTTCACGTGTCCAGCAAGACCCCCGCATTTTGGAGAAACAATTTTTCCAAGTCCATTGATTTACGTATGTAGACTCGACCAAAAAACAAGAAGAGAAAGGGATTGATGTTTTGATTTCTTTGACGAGAGCTTCGCTCTAACCCAGTTTGTAGCCACCTTTTCTGCACTGAGTTATGAACGCTGACATTCTTCACTGCTTGACCTGGTGATGGATCCATTACCCGAGGAGGAAAGTCTGCAGGCTGTCTCTGCAGCGGAGGCAGCAGAGTCACACGCACGTGCACGCTGGGGAACTTACACGATCCTTTTTCCAGGCTTTTATTCAGGTCTTCCTGAGGTCCTTCCATAACTGGGGGTTACCCCTAAATGGATAATTCATGATTTAAAAAAATGAAATGGATGATTTGGGGGTACCTCCATTTGTGGAAACCCTCTAATGTACAGTACCCCTCCCTACCACCTTGATTGTGGCATGACAAGTGTGGAGTCCACCGCTGAGGTGCTCAAGCCTCCTTGGATCACTTGAAGGGCGTTTCCTGGAAGGACATCATCCGAAAGGCCCGTGGCAGTTGCGAGATTCTGGCCGACAGTCCAGAACACAGGTTGGGAACAATTAACACCAGGAAACATCAGGAATTTTATCAACCTACCAGAGCTGAGGATTTTTTTCTGTGGGGTTGTTCTGCAACCATTTTCTTCACAGAGGATTTTGCTTTCCGAAAAGAAAGGTCTCCGACTGGGGCACTGTGGACGAGCTGTCCGCTTCTGCCACTCAAAAGGGTGCTCATGGCCAGGGCTCTCAGAAATTTGATGAGCATTGTGCACATTGGGAAACTTCCGGAATTGGTTGGAACATGTTGGAAATGCATTCGGATATCATACTTTCATATTCATATACTTTGTATTGTACTTGCTATCATATGCTTTCGAAACCTTTCTAGTGGCGTTACTGGTGTTTCAGAGCCGGGTCAGGGTTTGAAAATCTTTGCCGGTGTATGAATGCGCAAGCAACATCAAAGATTGTTCGTTTGCAGACCCCACATGCCAAACATGTACCGACCATGGCTTGGACTAAGCCTGGGAGAATGCTCTGGAGGAAAGGACCAAGGCTGGGCACCGGTACGCGTGTGCTTGGTGGTCTCTCGTGAGAGTGGCTGAGTGACTTGGACCTGAGAGGTCTTGCAGAAGTTCAACAAAAAGCCTCGCAAGAATGTCTTGGACTTCAATGCATCCAGGGTTGAGAGCTTGGTTCGAAATGGCAGCTGCACAGTGCCGCACACTTCTTGTGGGGAGGTCATGAAGAAGGTGAGGACAGGTTCGTGAGCTGCCAGTCACAATCAGTCCAATCATGTCTGAAGTGACATGGATTTGACATGGATGTGTCTCAGGATGTTTCAGGATTTACCGAAGTGGTCTCTGTGGGCCCGGAAAGTCATGTCTCGAAGCATCACGCATTTTGGATCCTTTTTTTTGACATGCCCATATTATAATTACATATAAAAAAACAGTATTCTCTTTGGGTGATGGGTCATCTCCCATAATCCCAAGATTTTGAAGAGTATATTTTCCTGATTCAATCGGCCATTTGGAGGTCCCGATTTTCATCCATACCCAGGCAGTGGAGCTCGTCTATGCAGTCGAGACTGCCGCGGCGCACGTGGAGCTCAACGATCGCAGGAGCTCATTCCATTCCTACCGTCCCAAACAATCCCCCCACGAATTGCCAACAATGATCCCCAGAATCTTCAGATTCTGGGCCAATCTGATGAAACCAGGAAACTTGTTATTTACAGATTTTACAGTAAGCTTCACCATCCAATGGAGCTGGAAAAGAACTTCAATATGTCAGTCTCAGAAGCCATGTGGGCAACATGCCGTGCTGTGTCAGTCGCTTGGATTTGCCGACTTGATCATACCCTGCGAGGAAAGAGGAGAGCATGAAGCATATTCCTCAGGATTGGAGTGTGTTGCATAGCGTTTGGGATTGGGATCCGCTAAACGTTTTCACACCGATACACCGCTCGCGCACCGATACACCGATACACCGATACACCGATACACCGATACACCGATACACCGATACACCGATACACCGATTGCCGTTCATTTAGGGATTGGGCTTGGCTTGTTTGGGGTTTATTGTTCTTATTGAATTTTAGATTTTGTTTAGGGTCTATTTAGGGTAGGTGTTTGGGTTTATTTTGGCTGGGCTTAGGTTGAGGTTTATTTGGGGTTGGTATGTTGGGCAACAGGGATCCGTGCTGACCATTTGCCGATGATTTTTGGTTTCCCTACAGTTGCAATCCTGCAATGCTTTGTCTATGCTGGACTTATCTCAGTGGTTTTTGCAGGGATGAGTGAAACTTTGAAGTTAACTTTGCTGTTAGCATAGCATCAAGGTCGTCGTTGAAGAAAACGCGCTATGCCGCCGTGCAGCACGTCAAAGACTCAGAGTTTCTCCAATTCTAGCCGTTAGCTGCGCATGTTTTGACACATGGTCAGTTGAGAGCCACAAGAGAAGAAACCGGCTTGATCCAGATTGGACTCATTGGACATATTTGTATATATATATAGATTTGGTGATTTGGTAGTGATTGGTGTCTGATTCTATATATTTGTATATATTTGTATAATATAATATATTATAATATTATATAATTTGTATATGCATGAAATCATGAAATGGTTAAATTTGGTGAGGTGAAGTCCTTGGAGTTCGAAACCCGCGATGCCGCGCATCAGTGGAAGGCGGTTTTTTAAAACGGATGAACTTCAGATGGCTGGATATTTCGAGGAAATTTACTGCGTCAACAGTCAATTCACCATTAGTGAATATAGAAAATTAACTGATGAATAGAGGATATATTAACCAGGATATTCATCATTATTCATCTATATTCACTGGTCATTAGTTGTTATTGTATGTTATTGTATGTTATTGTATGTTATTGTATGTTATTGTTTCCATTTGTCTCTATAAACTTGTATCAAACAACTCCCAAACATTAACCGGGGATTTCCGGGGTTTCCACCTGATGTGACTTGTACCCCCTTGTGGCATGCCACCAGCCTATAGCCAGGCCGTTGGCAAGCAAGCTGTCAAGGCTCAGAGGCTGTAAACTCAGCCGGCATTTTACGGACGTTTGCCGTGCAGTTGAGTTGAAGAAACAATTGGAAACACACGAGATGACTATAGAATCTATAGATGACTTGGGTACATGACTTCAGATCGTAGAAAATCGCACAGTCGAGATATGCACAGTGAGTTCACACTGTCACCGAGGTTTGCGCACATGTCTGAGAATGTCTACGAGCGACATGAAGACGTGATGAGGGATGCCGTCGGGGATGTTTCCAACCGTCGACCGATGCATCGTTAAGCAGATACTTTGTCCGGACGTGTTGAAGGCTTTGAACTTGGGAGTTAATTCCTGGGAAAGTTGAGAAAGTGGTTGTTCTGACCAGGCTTTGTTGGAGGCCGAGTTGTTGGGTGAAACTCCCCATGGATTCAAATGCCAGGGGCAGAGAACATTGCGGACAGGCTGAAGGACCAGGTGGGCTGCTCAGAGTGGCTTGTGGATACCATCACTAAACACGCCTGGACCAAAGACTCGTACTCAGACACTCAAGAGACATGGACCGTCCTTCTTGACATCACTGTGGTGTTTGCTTGACATTGCTTGACCATGTTTGTGAAAGTAATTATATACTCTACTCTAATATATATACTCTAATCGTATTGGGTTTCTCCGATGGGAACCAGGTCCTTCCTCTCCAGTGATCTTTCGACAGGTCAACGACTACTTCTCCCACATTGAGGACGAGGTGCAGCGATCATCCTTTGACGGGCGCAGCAGGCGTGGGACGGGCGCAGCACTGGGATGACTGTGATTTGTGGTGCAATCGGAACATAATGCATGGCAATAGTATTATATTATATATGTGGGTTTGAAGATTTCGAGCAACAGTATTAGTAGCCTCTGTCTGTGGCTATTGTTAGTGTTCACAAGATCACAGTCTTTCTTCTGAACCACAGCGCTGAAAGAGGATTGCAGATCATTGCAGGTCTACAAGTATTTGTGATAGTTCTCAGGACAGGTGGATGATGTTGGAACAACATTCCACTTCCATACCTCAAGTGACTCAAGTTCATTTTGAGTATTATCCATTCAATTATTGACATTATTGAGGTAGATTTTCCCATCTATTTTCCTATGACCTGCGCGGCAGGGAATTGCTGAGCGAGTCCAGGAAGGCGATCAGCGAGCTGCATGAGGCGAGGTTACCAGGTTTGTTGGAGACGCCTCCATCAAGGTCCAAGTCATTTGTATGACTTCGTATATTCTGTATATACTAAGTATATACTGTATATTTATTTTTACATCATCATTTTTCTTTGAACAGGGGGCATTCAAATCGACAATCGATATGTACATGTTACATGAGTATACACCCATGTATACCCCCCGGTAGATATACGCCTAAGGCCTATCAAGTTTGGTCTATTGAATTGAACCTGAGGGCGACTTTCACTACAAAGACACCACTGAGCCGCCACGCAGGTGACGGAACGATTGGGCGCTCAAGCTGCTTATCAGGAGGCTGTGAAAAAAATCCTGCCAGTGTCGTCCAGTTTAGGGAGAACTTGGGGAGAAATCATACCAATGGTCTTTCCATGTTTTGTTTTTTTGAATTGTTGTTTCTTTGGAAGTTGGCCTCAGAGGATCAACCATGATCAACCTATATCAACCTGTATCAGCCTGTTGGTTCTTCAACGAATTTGTGACGAAATTCTGTCAGAAGCCGCTCCAGGCAGAGTCATCTGCTCGCTTCAGAGAGGAGGAGAAGCGATGGGTCATGGTCTCAGCCGCAGGATATCCTACTGAAGTGGGAGGATATGTGAACATAGTGCTCCTAGACTCCTATGGAAATGTATGGTGTTTCCAATGTTTTGTAGTCCCATGCTGGTAGAAAAGAGGATAAACAAGTGCATGAATCGTGCCTAACAAAAACGGTTCGCAGTGCTTCACTCATGTTGAAGCGGTGTGATTTGGAATGCTTTTAAAGATGGTTCTGGCCTGCAGCTTTTGAGTTTGTATGCTGCAGAGAGCGATGACCAGATTTATATACACTTTACAAAAAGAAATATAGGTCCAATTGTGGGAATATTATCTTCCCCTCGATTTATGTTGCAGAGTGATTCGGACTCCATTTCATCTACTGGCCGAGGAATCCTACCAGAGCCCAAAGGCGTGGCACTGGGACACTAGGGCACTGGGGCACTGGGCGCTGGTTTCCAAGGTTCAACAGTGGTCCAACCTCTAGCAGAAAGCTGGCGAAAGCTGACCTGCATTCAGAAGGAAATTCCAGGATTCACGATGCATTGTGAAGTTTTGATCCAAAGGCGAACCATTTCCATTGCAAAAAATTAAGCCGTGAACCAGGAGATCCGGAAGATTTGAACTGCGGGACTTTTGCACCTTAAAGCGGACTCTGGGAGACACAACCATGGGTACGTTTTAAAAGACTTACTCGCAGATGCTCTTCGCCGTTCCAAGCGAAATGATGGTGAAGAGGCACGCGGGGTGAAGCTGGGGTTCAGGTGCATAACTCTGCATAACATGGGGAATCCGATCCTTCGGCTTTTGTACACAAAGTTCCAGCAAAGATGTGGCAAAAAAATGCAGAGACCCGTCACATCCATTCAGCAAATCCACCACCAAACCGTGTCAGTTCCGTCCTCTTCGCTGGCGTCGGCTCCTTCGCACTGGTCTTTGCATTGCTGAGGCTGGGAAAGCATACGCTGGGACGACCTGCAAATCATCACAATTTTATGATTGCACATACCCTGTCTTGCTCCTGGGATAGAGTCCGGATAGGGGACATATGGGGATATAGGGGTTCCTGCCAGGGCACTGATACTGCGCAGGATATCCTTCCCGCAACCTCGCAACCTTGCAAGGCGTCGCCAGATTTCCAGGCCCTTGGACATTGAGGTGGGGTTCGAAACATTTTGAAGCTGATGGTGGATTTTGCTGCTACTATGTAATCAATTTGGTGGTCCTCAGAACTATGCTGACTCATCCAATCCATGGGAGAAGTGCTCAGCTGTGTTGCTATCATTCCTCTCCAAAAACCTCGACATCCGACAGCATCTCCTTCGCAGGCTCCACCTCTCCTTGGCTGAGCGCGGATTTTGAGCTGCGAGGTGGTCAAGTGCTAAATGATAGCATGTGCTGGACAGAACATATCAGATGATCCTATGATCCTTTCAAGATTCGACATTTTGTTGTGATAGTGGAGCAGTGACCATTGAGAATGGCAAATGATAACATGGTTTGTCGATGTTTGTCGCAGTATTTGTTTTGCTGAGATTTCACCTTGCTACTTTCGGCTGCTGGGGGTTGAGCAGCGCCCTGTTTGAAACAAGGGCTGATTATTTTGGTTTCAAGGTATGAGGTGCCAGCTTCACCAGCTTGACCAGAACAGAAACGTTCAAACTGAAGCGAAGCTGAGCTGCTGAACATGAAGCTGGCACCTGACCTTCTTTGGTTTGTACATCTTCAACTCTTGGGCGGGTCTCCAGTGTCGACTTGGGAAATGCTCTTTTCAGTTTTTTTCACTGGACAAGACCTGTGTGCACAGAGATGTTGCTGACACTGGAGTACGCATTGTCAATAGCCACTGCCAATTTAAAGGAGCAAAACAGCTTTGCTTCCTTGGTTCGGCCGGCTTTGCCTGTCCCCGCTGCTTTCCTGCGCGGACTACACCTTTTGACGCTGAGGTTGGAATCCCTTGTTACTTTCAGGAGTTCAAACAGACATAGAACAGACAGTTGCAATGATTGACATTGAACAACATTCAACATATTGAGCATGTTACCACAATTCTGCACCTTGGCGATCGAGGTTTTTCAAAGCCGCAAAACAGCCGCCCATTGACAGTCGCCATATTCAATGTCATGGGGATTCACTCAAGGTGTCAATGTCTTGAATCGTTTCAGTTTCCTGACAACTCTGACTTTCCTGTCACTGTGATCTCCTGGAAGCTTTGATTGAATCATCCGCATGCCGTTTGCAGCAGTGCTCACCACCGTGGTGCAGTTTAGGCACTGTAGGCTGACCCGGCCTTGAGCATTTGTGCATAGCAGCGATTGCCTAAGAAGCTCAGAGATGTACATCTGGAGGCAAGACAAGGCAAGACAAGTAATTCTTCTCTCTTTCCTGGATGAATGTTCTTGACTTGGCCTTTCCTTTGATCCGGTTTTGGAATTGTTCAGAAACTTGCAGTGGGTTCTGACAGAAGACAAGTAGTGACATATTGTTGCATGGTCTGACACTCAGGTCAGGTACACTTTGGAGTGTTCTGTTGCACAATGTCCCAGCCTGGCCACGCAACCGACTGGCTCCATTCTCAGCCTCAATGGTGCCGTGCATTGCGGTCCAGCATTTTGGGAGTCATGCGCAGCCCCAAAGACTTAAGTCTTTTGAGAATTGGAGGGAGATTGAAAGTTGGATGCTAAGATGCTGAGGTTTCCCTTTTCCTAACTTGTGAGATGCCCATCTCACCAGATCCTCGCAGAGGCCACCGTTTTGAGCCACTGTGAGGCAAAGCGCTTGCATCCCGCCAACAATCCGCAGTACTGTGTCCGAGTGAAGCGGCGTCAATGATTCAACGATCATTTAGGGGACATTTTGGTTCAATCCCCGATAATCCCCAATGGAAGAGCCTTGTGGGGTGATAGCATTTCACATGCGGGACAATAATCTTTCAGACGGAGCGTTCTTGTCTTGAGGGATGGCTCTGGTTGTCAGAGTCGCTGGCAAGCGCACAGAATTGAAATCCAATCGCAACGACGATCCTATCTCACCAACCCTGGCATTGCTAGTGAAATTAGTGAGAAAGAAGACTCAATCCAATTTCTGTGGAACCTGAGGACCATGGAATGTCTGGGAGAACTTCCTTGAGGACAGGGACTTTGGATGTGGGTGTCGCACCAGCTGGTGCACGATTTGCACACATCATAGCTTTAAAGTGTTTTAGAATGAATTGGATTGGTGAAGCATCATCCCTGAGACTCTTGGAATATGGAAGTTGTCTCGGAATTTTCTTAGCAGAAAGCACCAGGAACCCATCATAATTCAAGCTGTAGCACTGTTGTAGGACCATGTGGCTGAAGCATCCAGTCAGGCAGAGGAGGCACTGTCCCTGTGCCTTTGGGGCCATTGAGTGGCACTCATGCAGTGGCAATGCCAGAGTTGCAATGGTCAGGTGACTCCCGAAATCAGAGAGCAGATAGCCTCGGTGCAGGCTGTCAGTGGTGCTGTTGCACTTGCCGGCAATCATTTGGAAACCCAGAAAAGCTACCATCACTGAGTTGTTCACCTGATGTGAATTGATTTGACGGATTTGCACTTGAATCGTTGGCCAATAGTTTGCACTGTTATATAAGTTATATAAGTTATATGACTTGTTCCGCTCAGATTTGCAGATTCAGCATGTGCCCCCATGCTTAGGCGAAAGGCGCGAAGATGGCTTTCCTGCTGCTGGATGAATCGGTGCAGCAACAATACATAGAGGTGCCTGCCAGTGCCTGGGCTGTCGGGCTTTGCATGTCGCTTATGCTGCTGGGAAGCAGGTGAATCCCCCCCATGAATCCCCCTGGAAAAGACTCTGTTTCCAAAAAGAGAGCAAGGACACTGCTTTAGCCAGAGACAGCGTTGATTGAACAACTTCAACTATGTTGTCATCAAAGCAGATTGTATGAGCATACAGCTAATTCAGTTGTCCTACCTGGCATCCTTCTGCGACTCGTATTGGCACAAACTGGAGAGCAAACTGAAGCCCAACAGATATCCAAAGTGAAAGTCCCGAACACAGCCACAGCCAGGGAAAGTGGAATTTATTATGTCTAAAACAACTGTCCAACATATGAAGGCAGCGCAATTGGAGGAAGTGCCTGAATCCAAACCTCAAACAAGCAAACTGAACAAAGACTAGTCGTGATTCGTGCTCACAACTCGCAAGTTGGAATCAGCACACTTGACTTGGCAACCAGAAGCGCTTGCAGAGTCTGAGATGCAACAAGGAAACAAGTGCCAAATGCGCAAGCATTCAACCTTTGCTGACACAAACGGTCCGAAGCAGCACCCAAAATGCGACAAATCACTGGGATTCACCAGGTTTGTCAACGACATTGTGGCCCATCCACTCAAATCCTGGACTTTTCAGTCCAGTCGCATTAGATGCTCTTGATAAACCCAATGGATTACATGATTAAACAAGCGAGTGCAAAGAAAAGGGAAACGGGCTTAAGCAAACCCCGAAATCTGAAGCAACAGGCAATATGGTGAGCATTCTGGCTGGCAAGTTTTGGGACCCCCACACCACTCCGATGTGTTCTATTTTAGGATCTATATTTGGGAACGCAATTTCTCAGACACGAAGCCTGGTGTTTTTTGCCAGGTGTCCTACCAAGAGTTGGCAGCCTTCGCGAACTGGCGTAGATCGCAGGCTGTCCCCACATGATTCGGTGGGCACAGAAGCAGAGAACGGAGACCTTGTCGATCATTTTTTTTCTGCGAGATACTGCAACTGGGAGATACTTTACTGCGAGATGTTGTTTGGTTTCTTGAATTCCTCTAGTGCTTTGCATCACTGTCATATACCGTACTAAAAAATCTTATGCACCCCTTGTGATCACCTAGGTATAACATGGTATAACCACTAGGTCACATGAAGGCAGTGAGTCCGGCCGAAGCAGGTTGCACAGCAGGAGAGCGGGGCAGTGCCACCAGCCACTGAGTTCGAGGCAGAGGATCAGGTGGTTGATAGAATTCTGCTGTAGAAACTTTAGCTTAACTTTTCGTAGAATCTTAGTGGCAGTACATAGTGTACATATGGATGTACCTGGGATATCAACATTCAGCAACTACCAACAGCGGCTTTTTTTTTGGGCTTTGCTTGAAGCCTCAGCTCCTGTTTGTCTTGGGAACCTGGGAAGTCCTTGACGGAGACAGTGAAGAAGGACAGCCATTTGCTTTGGGATTTTGTTGAAAGCAGAAGCTGGTGTGTACAGTGACGTCATCTGAAAGCAATGGTGCATTTTCAATAGATACTTTCTGTGCATATTCTTGGGAGAGTACATGAAACTGAGTGGCTTGTTGTCAACCCAATGAATCCAGGCGATCGTGCCCCCCGATGTTTGATTGCTTTTGGCAGGGGTGCTGGGATTTGCTGAACCACGATGACAAGAAAGAATGGCTGCCTCAGGAGTGGCTGTGAAATTTGTCATTCCCCATTGAAAAGGATCGCGACTGATTTCCTTTATTGAACCGTTGATGATTCCACAATTCTGCATCGCTGCCATCCGCTGAGCCCAGGATCCCAAAGCATTTCTTGCTGCTGATCTTCAATGGGCCCTGGCGCTCAGACGGCCACTGCCTGGCCATGACTGGAGGTGTAGTCAGTGCTGAAAAACCTGCCGCGACCTTTTCTCAAAAGTCACTTTGAAGGGTTATTTCTTAATAAGTGGGTTTTTTCCTACACTTCATGAGTTCATGGCTTCCAAGGTATTTTTTGCACACTTCATAGTAGTTAGAGGATCTCAGATTTCCTTCAGAGTCTGAAAGGAACATTTCCTGAAACGGCACTTTTTGTGTCCAGAAACAGAGGATGAAACCTTCCACTGAAACCATTGGAATGCTTTTGCCTTCACAATCTGTGAAATGCTTTTTGACTTGAATGACTTGATGCCACAAACCTTGTGACATACCGCTCAGCGAAACTGCACCGAGGCAGCGTTGGTAACAAATCCTCTGTGCCAGGAAGTTGCTGACTCAGCTCCGAGGAGTTCCTTCAGCCAAACTTGTACGCTATGACTTTAGCATACTTTAACTGTGCGACCTCTCTACCCGCAGCCTTTCAGCTGTGAGCAGCATCGAGGCGAAGAAACCTTTCAAAGGCGAAAAGGACCAATCTAAGAAGGTGACGCCATGTGGCACGACATTTTCTGCTAGATGTCTTGTTTGGCCACCAGAAAGTGGCTCAAACACCTATGATTGTCCCACATGAATCAGGAGATGAACATCTTTAATCATCTTTAACTATACTTAACAAACAGATATGCCAGCTATGCCAGCTATGCCAGCTATGCCAGCTATGCTATTTCCGCATGAACAACCCTGGATTCCCAGGTTTTTTGACCTATTTTGTTGCCACCAGGTGCCAGTGAAAGCCGAAGCGAAGAAGACTTCAGTTCCCGAGGCCAGGTGGCACTTCTGATGCGATGTGGGCCTTTGCGCAGTGGATCTTTGAGGCCAAGGTGAAGGAAGAACCAGGAAGAAGCGCTGTTTGGAGCTGAGTGACTCAATGTCCATATATGTTCATATCACATATCAATACATATCAGGTACAAATAAGAATCATAATATATATATATATATATTAATATATTAATTATATTGATATGTATGTGTACAAATGTGATATGGGTGTTCTGTATGTACGACGTGGGCTTGATGGCGTTGAAGAATTCAAATTGAGGATCCAAAGCAGGGAGCTTCCGACAGAGAGAAGGCGGTGGTAGTTAAGAAGGAGATCAAACAGACTGCGACGGTCCTCGGCTGAAAGACTTTCGTTTGGATTTTATGATTTTTATGCCAGTTGTACAACGACTTTGCCGTTGCAATACTAGGCCCAGCCTCCACAAAAAGAGCAGCAACAGGAAGTGCCGAAGGAGAAGGCAAATCAACCTCCAATGAGGGACTTTGGAAGCAGTTCCTACATCATCCTACATCCCATATGGCATTTATTTGAAACATCAATGACTGGTTTTTTGCACCGTCAGGCGAAACCTGTGAAGAAGCAGGAGGCGCCAAAGGAAAAGGCACACCAGCTGAGAAACAATACACAGATGTTGATTTTGCTTCTTGTGATTGAACAGCTTCAGTGTGCTCTCCAAGTAGAGCAGCGAGCACTTGACATTTGAAGGCAGTGGTGGTAAAGCAGGAACCAAAGCAGGTTGCACCTGTCCTTCGCTCAACCTTTGAAGTTGCTTGTATATTTCATTGAAACCTTGAAAGTTGCGGAGCAAGCTTCGCTATGCTAGGCCAAGCCTCCTCACAGGGCACAGCCACAGGAAGCACCGAAGGAGAAGGAGAAGGTGCCGCAAAGAAAGGAAACACTTCGATTCTTTGGCATTTGACTCGAGCATTTCCACGCACTTCGTACTCATCTACTTCCCGTTTGCTATCAAAGACTCAGAGCTTCGCAACGTCAGGCAAAACCTGTTTCAAAGCAGGAAGCACCGAAAGAGAAGGTGCAACAGTCTGGAAGCGAGCAGATGTCGACTGTGCTCTTGTGATTACACTGAATACTGGCCGACTCATTTCTTTAAGATCTTTGAGATTCGTTGTGCGTGCTCTTGAAGTAGAACTGTTGCTACCTGAAGGCAGTGGTGGTGAAGCAGGAGCGTCCGCAAACTGCATCTGTTCTTCACTCAGTCGTTGACGACATCCAGATCTCCTGCAATTTCCAATAGCATCACCAAGGCTCAGCCTCCTCAAAAAGCCCAGCAAGAAACACCGAAAGACAAGGTGGGTTGGCACAGGAGCCATGTTTGACCATGTTTGACCATGTTTAACCTAGCTGTTGAGTTGCTGATGGAATTGCAGGAGATTGATGTGGTCATTGGCCCCGATGAGACCAGTTCAGACCGGTGTATATAAAGCCTTATGTTTGTCAGGCTAAGCCTCTTCAAACTCCAGATGTGGCAAAAGAGAAGGCGCCAGCATGGGTCATTTGGACTGCGCATCCTTTCCCAAGAAAGCTTTGGCTTCTGTGCTCCACTACTGACAAGCTTTTCGTCAGCAAATTTGGCCCGAGTGAAGCAGGATCTTTGTGAATGTTGACTGCCATTCTTGGAGGCAGTTGAGGTGAAGAAGGAACCCATGCAGACCGGACATGTTCACGGCTCAACACTCTAGATCTCCAATAGTTTGAGTGCAGCATCAGAAGCATACAGGCGGCGCAGCTCAGGGTTATCGATTGTCCGCGCATTTAGAACTTTGTTTAAGCACGTTTTACGCCGCACTGGATCAAAATGTGAGGCAAAGCCGCAGAATCAGAAGGTGGAGAAAGCCTCATCCAAAGAGAAGGCAAGTGTGCATCTAAGGATGCCGGCAGACACAACTTGAGCTTGTTGGATGGCCCAAAGAGAAAGATTATCCGTCGAAGTTGGGCATTTTTGGTGGCTTGGACCTGTCATGGTTTCCACCACATTGGGATGATTGCTGGAGTTCCTACAATGATGGGCATGTTGTGTATATGAGGTCAGCACAAATCATCACAAATCCCACAATGCGCATGGGATTTTGCGGATTCCATGGTCTGCAGATTCCATGGTAGCCAGGCTGCAAAGGCCGCTGACTCCACGGTGATGGTGGCAGCACAGCCTCGCGCCGACAAGGACATGGCATGGTTGAGATGCGTTGAGATGCGTTGAGATGCGTTGAGTACTGAGCTCCAGATTGGACTTGCATACTAACACGGATTTCGATGAAAGCACACCCAGACAGTTTTTTTTTCTTTGCTACTTCATCCCTTTTTGGGTAGATGTATATAATGAAACCAAGAGGGTTTTGTCATTTGTTCAGAGCAATGATGCGAGCCGATCTGGAACTTGTTTCATGACCCTAGGAGTTGCCATCCAAAGAGAAAGCAGTCAGTGGGGCTCTCAGATTTTTGGTCTAGTGGTGAGGAATCTAGTTGTTGGTTTTGCAGTGTCAGCAAACAAACTGCATTTGACATTTGTGTGTACATTGAAGAAACCAAAATTTGTGGGTACATTGAAGCGAGACAAAGCTACGGATTCGGATCAACTTCTGGTTGACATCTAGTGTCATCAATGTCAATACTTTTTTGCCTTCAATTTCACAAACGTGTTTTTGTACAGGGAATCAGTGCAGTCTGTTGGGCATCTCCATTTGATGATCATCCCCTTTCAAGGAGCGAAGAAAACAAAAGAAGCTGCAGAGCCAGCGAAAAGGCAAGCGAAGGCTAAGGCTGTGGGTCGTCGGCTTGCCGTCGGCTTGCTGTTTTGCTTTTGGCAGCGGCGAAGTTGCAATGGATGACACGGAAAGTTGGATGTTCCCATTGGCGGTGGATGCACAAAGTGCTAATTTCCCTATGCAGGCGAAGAGCGGAACTGTTTCTTTGGAGCAGAGGTGCGCAGTTGAACTGTTCGTGTCCAGAAGAAAAGTTTCTAACCAACCAAATGCCAAAACAAACCAAAAACATCTCTCCAAACTAGGGTCAAAAGAGCAGTTGCCTCTGCAGTTGCTCGACATTTCACATGTCTCGGACATGGATAAGGCGAACGGTGTTTGCCTTATCCACTCCGTTGTTCATCAGTGTAGGCTACGGAAAAAGAAAAAGGCTGCTTCAGATGACGAGGATAGCATTGGGTACAGTATTGGGTACAACTGGGCAGGGATGTTTGTGCAAGGCGAGTAGGCTTTTCTTGACGACTTCGAACTTCGACCTGTCGATTTTTTTGAATTTAGATAATTAATTAATTAGGTGACAAGGGTGAAAGGATGTGAAAGGATGTGAAAGGACCAAAGAGGTGCATTCACAGTTTGGTTTAAAAAGGGAACCTGCACATTATGCAGATCCAAATCCGAGGGCCGGAGCAAAAGCACCGCTGAACAACCGACTTGGCCATTTTTGTGTCACATTCAGCATTATCATTGGATACGCAGGTGGAAGATGACAAGCTCATGGCATTGGTGCCAAGAAGCCGGGCACTTGTTTGGAAGTTGGCCATGGAAATTCAATGAAGTTCACAAACACTAAAGTTATGACAACATACCAAATCAAATAATATCTACTTGAGCTTCTTGGATTGTTGACAGTCACATCATGTCCTGCAATATCTATGATTAATCTGCAGGCAGCTATGCCCCATGTCTCTCACTTGATCACCCCACATCCTCGTGTCTGTCTCTTGTAGGTGATGACGAGGACGCGGACGACGCGGATGCTCCTCCAGAGATATCCAAGCCCAGAAGCCGTGGGAAGGATGCTGCGCGTGCAGCTCCCCCTGGGCGAATGCTGGTGAATCGCCGGGAGGCTTGGTGAGAGGTGAGGCATTTGGGTGACCGCCGCAATTTGCGGAGATAGAACTGCTGGCAGATCACATCCTCTCATGGGGGATACTACCACTTGGGGATGTCAGATCCGATAGTAGCAAGGCAGGGATTTGCTCTGAACCATCTCCAAATCATTGTAATCATCTCTCCAATCGAAAGGTATTGACATAGCAGATGGATGCAGATGGTACAGTAGGTCGCCTTGGACAGATTTTGGGTCTACTTCCTCTCCGAATCCCACTATCCCAGCCACGTCAAGGTCAGCACAGAGCCCCTCTGAAGGCACTGATGCCGTGGTCAATGAGTGACTTACCAGTCATCACAGCCACGCCACCAAACCCCCCCAACATCACCAGAGGATCACTATGCCAATATTGAATAGCAATGAATAGCATACTAGTTGCTAGCTAAGATACTGGATTCCAACAGAAATGGACATGATTGTCACAAGTATCCTAGTCCAGACACAACTCAATTCTCCAAAGTTGTGTCATATGGGAAGAATATCCTGAATCCTGAGTACACATTTGTTGCATGTCCGATTTGGAGTTTATATCATTCTTGCTCTTGCAGCATGCTATAGCTGTCACGCCCTTGAGCTGTCAGGAGGTGGCGGAGAATCTCTTCCCAGAAGCTCTGGAAGCCTCGTGCTGCAAGTGCCACGGAGGCAAGAATTCCAGTGCTCCATCGAGTTCCTGAATGCTGACGCGGTGTTCCTTTGATCATTTGGAATGGAGAGTGTTTTGATTGATCATGTTATTTTCCACGCTACGTATGCAGAAGGTATGTATGCATAGATTTGAATGAGTGGCCATGTAATTTTGAAATGCACGACGATGTTTGGTCCGGGCCGATTCCTTCCACAGGCTCTGTCTCAGCAGACAACGATTTGGGGATGTGCGTCCCGTACCTATTTGCGCAAGAAATGGAAACGCTGGTTTGTAAGGCTGCACTTGTTGGAAGGACTGATGATGTCAGGATGTGACCGCTTTTTAGATCTGCTGTGATTGAAACGAGATAACTGGCTAGCTTTAAATCTTCACTGGTGAAGATGTGGAAGTCCTTGGAAGTCTTGCTTGATTTGAAGGTTTGACAGAAAAACTGAAATGACCGGGTTTAAGCACTGAGGATCGTTGTGACAAAGCGTTTCATCAGAAGTGCCATGGCCCGCCGGTCCGGGTCTGAAGTTTGCTCCCGGACAAAATCTCAATCTTTGGTCAAGAGTCAAGAGCCTGACACATGAGGCCCACTAATTTTTGGAAGGATGCCTCTCAACACACCATAATTGACCAAGGTCCGCGTAGACCGTAGAAGCCAAAGCGATTGAACAGCAGTTCCATAGTCGATGAATGTCGAGATGGATTGCAAGTCACCGAAGGTCACCTACTTTGGGAACCCGGAAGACCAATGGCCACATCCTTGGCAAAGATGTCACCATGGAAGGCAATGGAAGCTTTTGATTATTTTGATTTGCTACCGGAGGATTTGGTGATTTTGGTGTTTGTCGTGGATATTACACCTTGAATCCAAATCATTTTTGAATCCAGACATTGTTCTCACACACTGCTTTACCTCCAAAGGCCCTAGACCACACTTTTCCTTCCATCTCCATTCTTTAGCCGCAGTTGAATTGAGGTTTTGTTCGCAATGTACATTGGATTTGGCGGAGATGCGCAAGTTGCAGTTGCAGGTGCGGGTTGGGATTTGGCAGCAGGTGACTGCGAGCGCTGGATTTTTGTGTGCGCAGCAGGCTGTTTCTGTATCATTCTGCTTTATGAATGCAAAATTATGTAAGTATGGAATTTGAGATATTCCAAGGTCGCAACCCTGCAACAGAAATTTGATACCCGGCCTGGAACATTTTGGTAGAATGCAACTCACAATCTTAGACCAACCAAACTGTTGGCCGTAACCCTGAATGAGATGAGAAAAAATTGAGAGGATGCCTCTCCGTTGCCGTTTGGGGAGGAATACCTCTGAGTCAAAGCCTATGAGGTCAAGTAAATGAATGAGATTCTTGCAAACAAGAAAAGGTTAGCAAGTCAGAAGGCAAAAACTTTGGCACAATATATGCCGCATCCTGCTTTGAAAGTATGTCAAAGTGCAATTGTCTCCCATTTGCTTCGCTTCAACCAACTTCTCACATCAGCATACTGGACCTTCCCATCATGGTGTGCTCTACTCGCCGGTTGGGCGCACACTTGCTGCTGGGTGTGGGCCTGGTCTCCATGATCCTTGGATCAATTGGAAGGACCTTTGTGGCCCCACCGGTGAAGCCCACAGCCGGCACTGCTGGCGCCAGTGCAGCCGTGCTGACCTCGTTGCTGACGGTGCCCAGCGCTGAGGCCCAGGAGTTTGGTGCTGGAATCATCGCTCCACGCGGCGATTTGTTTGCCAACTCTGAGGCGGTGCTGGAGATGCGCGAAAACCCGCCATTCTTTGCCCAGTGGCCACCCTTGGTGCAGATTGCTGTGCCTGTAGTGGCCTTGGTGGCAGTGGCTGCAGCTGCACCGCTGTTGTTTGGCGAAATGATCGACAAGGCGACCATCCGCAGGGCCAAGCGCCGAGAACGTGAGAAGAAGGAACTGATTGAAATGCTGCAAAGGCAAGTCGCTGCTGCAGCTGCTGCAGAGGCTGCTGAAAAGGCTGCAAAGGCAGAAGCCAAGGAGAAGCCTGCAGAAGCTTGAGAGCTTGAGAGCTTGAGAGAGAAGACACAAGGAACAGCTGCGCCTTGAAGAGTTGATCTGAGCAGCTAAGCCTTGCTGTTTGCTGGTACAGAAAGGAAGTTTCAGAAAAGTTTTGGTCTCAACTAAACCTCCAAGAAAATCTGTTCAGACTGATGGAGATGTATTTAGTTGCGCAGGATTTCTCTTTCGAGGGACCTTTGCAATACTTTTTAAAGATTTTTAAAGCATCATCCAGACAGACTCAGAAGGAAAAGCCCTCCTTATGCTGTCAACTGCTGCGTGCAAAAAGCGATTTCGACTGTTGACATGACCGAGCGTTAACAGTGAACAGGTTAGTTCTTCCAAACCAGAAGCTGACATTTAAGATTACTTGCCGTCTTTGGTATGAAAGAAGATGAAAGAAGTGCTGCATTGTAGGGTCATCTTATGGTAACATGTCAAAACAAGCAGCAGCATGAAGGTGTGACTAAGCCATGGCTCCAAATCTTGCAGTTTGTTGAGGTCGTTGATAGTAGAAACTGGCAGGACAGTTCGTTAAACACCGACAGCCACATAAACTGTAGATCTTACAACCACACAAAACTTCAGAGAATTTGGGCTGTGTTCCTAAAAGCAGATCTGGGGTTTTGTGCCTGCGTGAACCAGCTTGTGTAGAGTTTGCTCCCGATTAACCATTGATAACAGTTAATTAATCATTAATAGCCATTAATCATCACTAATCATCATTAATCATCTTTGATTCCAGGGATATCCTGTTTGTATCCCCATTATAATGTGAATCCGCTTGCCACCATGCAGGTGGACGACTTTTGTTGGGTCCAAGCGACTGGGGAGACTGTGGCTTGGCCAGTCCTGGGCTAAGCCGATTTGGTGACTGTGGACCCCCGAATGTTCCATCCAACTTCAGACGTATTCAAAACAAGGTGCCTTATGCATCCTTATGCTCTGAAAGCGTTGAAGTTGGACTCTACAGTTTCTGGGATCATTGGAATTTGAATATGTTACGGCTGAGGCTCGCGTTCTGCGAATCGACTTCTCAAGTCTGGCGGATCCCAAGCCCTACTGGGTCCATCTGGCATGGAACATCTCGGGATGGGTAGGGCCTGGTGGGTGACCAGCAAAATAGAGGGCAATTTCATGTTAAACCACCGTGGTCCCGTAAGATCCCACAAGTATTCATGGTAGAAAGACCCATCCCCATCTTGGGGCATGGTCTGTCAGGTGCAGTTCTTCGATGCTGGACCGTGTGGAGCTGAAAGACGGGGCAGACCTGGAGCAGCCAAGGTGTTTGAATGGACTTGTCCTTTGAAATAAAAGCGGACACAAAGAATATTAAAGAACATCCATTCCCATTTGATCCGATTTGGTTGCTTCCACAAAAATGGTAAAAGAGCCTTTGTGGACTGGAAATATATGTTCACATATGTTCACATGCATTGAGGCCTGAAGGTGCCTGGGTTGGAGAAATCCATGCGAGGATCCCCAGTGGGACACTGTCAGAGTATCTCTCCCCAGCGGCGTCAGTCTTGTCATGGCATGGTTGCTACGTATCGATCATTTCGTGATACATTCATATGATTCATGGGTTGGACGCAGACCAAACGATAAAGCCTATCATCTATCATCATCTATCATCATCTATCATCATCTATCATCATCTATCATCATCTACCATCATCTACCATCATCTATCATCATCTATCATCATCTATCATCATCTATCATCATCTATCATCATCTATCATCATCTATCATCATCTATCATCATCTATCATCATCTATCATCATCTATCATCATCTATCAT
>Ga0126342_10005788_pt1 | contig 21716 bp, 19 predicted proteins | sample Cyp1metagenome_FD_92528 | JGI IMG/M metagenome (GOLD analysis project Ga0126342, IMG submission 92528) | Coral microbial communities from Lord Howe Island, Old Settlement Bay, Australia - Cyphastrea 1 metagenome | ecosystem: Host-associated > Invertebrates > Cnidaria > Coral ... | reverse complement strand
ATAGATAATGATTGGTAGATAATGATTGATAGATAATGATTGATAGATAATGGTAGGTAGATAATGATATATAGATAATGATAGATAGATATATAGATAATGATAGATAGATAGATAATGATAGATAGATAGATAGAAAGATAGATAGGTAGATAGATGGAAATATAGAAAGATAGAAAGATAGAAAGATAGATAGATCATGATAGATAATGATAGATAATGATAGATAGATAGATAGATAGATAATGATAGATAGATAGATCGATCGATAGATAGATAGATAGGTAGATAAATGGAAATATAGAAAGATAAAAAGATAGAAAGATAGCTAGATAATGATAGATAATGATAGATAATGATAGATAGATAGATAATGATAGATAGATAGATAATGATAGATAGATAGATAGATAATGATATATATATATATATATAGATAATGATTGATAGATAGAGAGATAGATAGATAGATAGATAGGTAGATAGATAGATAGACAGATAGATAGATAGAAAGATAGGTAGATAATGATAGATAATGATAGATAATGATAGATATATAGATTATGATAGATAGATAAATAATGATAGATAGATAGATAGATAGATAGATAGATAGATAGAGACAGAGACAGAGACAGAGACAGAGACATAGGGAGGGATTTGGAAAGTGCGTATCCACACATGCACACTCTTTTTGTAATAGCCTGAAACCTGCGGCATATCCATCAGGAACTGGGATCACAATAACCTGGTTTGTTTCAATGTCTATAGTTTTTGTTCCCCGAATCTTTTCATCTACCAAAATATAGTTTTTCTTGTTTTTGCTGAACCATTAATCGCCCAACCAGAGCCCAGCCTGAGTCCGCTAGGAGTGTGTCCGCTGGCTGGCGCTGATCACCTACTTCGCCGTGAGTCGGGCCAGTGCCAGGCCTTGGGTCTTGCCGGGGCGAGCGATGGGCGAGCGATGGCCCGATGGCCCGGTCATGTTTGTTACAAGGCTATGACAAATATTGGAAAATATTGGAAAATGGATCAACATGATGATTTACATAATTACTTGAAATGGTGAGGTTCAATCATATGTGTTAAACTGCCGGCTAACATGATGATAGCTCTGAAGATGGGGGGATTTGCCTGCAAAAAGAATCTGACGTGGCCGACAAATTCTTATGTCAAAACATCCAATGCAATATCTAATGTTCTCGTTGAATATGGATTCCCATGGGTGACAGACGGCACTTTTCTCCTCCCCTCCCTCTCATGTTGAGTCCGTCCCAGTTGAGGAGTCTTCTTGGAATGGGTTAAAACCATCAGGTCGTTTTTGTTGAGTTCAAGGGGGATGGAACGGAAATACCAAGAACGGAAATGTTCATGTCGGATGGTTGAAAGTTGAAACCTTATGAATAATGGAATAAACCACCTAATCATTTGGTGCAGGATTTCGCAACCATCCACTGTATGTTACCTTCTTAGTAGACATGGTTCATGAATTTCCCCGATTTCTGTGACAAACGGCTACAGGATCATCTACAAGCATTTGCTGTCCGGCGCCCATGATGGAAGGCCCTTTTCATTCAACCTCTTTTGGCCGGCAGGCTGGTCAAGTCTTGCTGCAGGTTGTGGTGCCCATTTTTTTGGGATCCCGGGATCGTGTCTATGATATTTTGTCGTGCCCATGTCATACCCATACCCGAGGGCATTCTCTGAAATGGAGCATTTACAGTATTTTTTCTCACTAAAACGACTCAAAGTTCCCTGCTAATCATATGGCTTTGTACGGATGGAAATGTGAATGGATTTATTGTCACATTTATAGATTTTATAGCAGACTCAGGATCAACTTATCAACCATGGTCGTCCGCGCTGGCAGTTTTCCTGATGCATACTGAGCCTCAACCAGAATGGATGTTGCTGGCAGATGCATTGATCTCTGCGCCTTGGCTGAAAATCGTTGTTTAAAACTGGCAAAAAAGGCCAGGGTAACCATCAAAAATGGAAGTATCGATTTAATCCACAAAATTCGCGGTTAACCGTCAGAGATGGTGATTCAACCGGCCAAAACATTGATTTGAGCGTCAAAACCAAAGATTTTAAGCAATGAACATTGTAAATTCGGAGCATCAGTGGGGCTCATAGAACCAACCATAGTGGGGATACAATGGGGCCTGGAGTATAGTATAGCCCCAGATAATTTGGGCATAACCCAAAGCCGCCATCTATACATCGGGAAAATGATGATTTCGCCATGATAAACCCTTGGATTTGATGCATCGGGTCTTCGGCTGCCTGTTGAGCCATACCCATGTCATCCCCCAAATTCCAAGTAAGGAACCTTTTTTTTCACATGTACATGTCTTCTTTTTCCATCTTTCTCCAGTGGAATTTCATAATAGCACCGGAAACTCCAGGAAAAGTGCTTTTTGTTGCACCTTTATAAGCACCTGAAAAAGCACCTCTTTGTAGCTCTTGTTTTGTTTCTCACCCGGGCTGTTCCCAGCCTATTTCCCAGCCAGTTGCTCAGGCCTGCAGTGTAGCTCTGAAGCGCCTGGCCAGGAGCTGGCAGTGGCGCCTGCCACTGTTGTTCCCTCCGCCGGTGCAGATTCCATCCTCCTGTCATGAATTCCTCATGCAGCTGCACAGCAGAATTTCAGGACATAAAACATGACTGCGGCCATGTTTGTAGTCATGAAAAATGCGGATGAAGATGGTTTTAATATGGTTTTATATGGTTTTAACCAGGAAAGTATGGAAATATAAGTGGATATAAAACTGATAAGTGATGCTTGGTTGATGATTAGTTCGGGAGTATGGTCAATACATTGGGGAATATCACTATCCATCAGCGGGCTATCCCATTCTCAACCAGGGAGGACGCAGGCTTTTGAGCACTGCACATTGGACTTTGACTTGATTGTCCCAACTCGGAATTCCACCAGAAATATCCAGAAATTGTGTTTTTGTTGGGGGTAACAGCTTCCTGATATATATATATATAGGTACAATTAGAATCAATTAGATAATTTTTAGATAATATATGTATACGTATGTATGCTATTTCAAGAAGTGTGTGGAATTATTTGAAGCAAATACAAGTAAATATGAGATTGTTTTTTGGTTGGCCACCATGTTCATCTATTTTCGCACATGCCCTAAGATATAGCTAAACACCCAGAAATAGACATTTTTTCATGTCCTCATGTCCGCGAAGAACTCCTCAATGAAGAGCTATAGACATCAGCCTGGTGAAGCCTTTGAATTGGGGCAACATCCATGAGGTGACCATGGATGGCACTTTGGTTTCCTTTGACATCCGCCACTGTCGCTTTCAGAACCAGAAAAAAAAAGGCGGAGATAGGTCAATTCCTGATCTCAAGCCATGTTAGTTCAAGTTTGAATCACGGAGAATCATGTGCATTCTATATGATATGGACATGATATAATATAATGATCCCTGTGTATATTTCCACTATGAAATGGCTTGACCCATGTTCCATTCCAGGGGCATTTTTGTAACAAACGGAGGCATTTTGTAAGGATTCTTTTCTGGTTAACCATGCCATTTTGTAAAAAACGTGTTTTTTGGAAAAAAGATTGCGGGGTTTCCTGCGGAAAGTTGGACATGTACAAGTAAGACATATTTCCAAACCAACCATTTTATAAGACACAAGCTTATAAGATGATTGGGTTTGGGGCCTGGAAATAAACTTGGGGCATGCATTTTGTAAGGCGCCAGTTTTTTTTTTGTTTTGGTTCACCGGTGTTTGCTGGGGAATCACACCAAGCCTCCTGCCCAACCCATTTTATAAACTCCAAACCATGGATCTTTGTAAGGTTAACTGCTGGGTCCCTTACAAAATGGTTGCCTTGACGTCACCTGGTAAATGTGCAGGGGGATATATAATGAAGATCGATATCATCAATACACATGTGCAGATACAGCTCAACAGGCCGATGTACCTGTTGTTGTTTCACGTAATTTCATGTAATTTCTATCTAATTTGCAATGTTGATGGTCAGCTAGTAAGAAAATCCCCATACATGACAAGCGGCTTGCCGATCCCACTCAGGCTTCTGTGCGCATCCACTTTGAGACTCAGCGAGATTCTCTTGATCATCAAGGGTCATCGAGGAAGTGCCGAAAGGCTGCGGAGTTTCTTTGATTTCACAGTGAACTTTTTCGCCCCTCGACTGGGCATGACTGGGGAGGGCACGTATCTCTGCAGCTGAAACACGTGTTTTTGTTGGCGTCTCAGAACACTTAAGGATAGGTATTGTATAACTTTCCAGTAAGTCAGTAAGGTTCCCAAGTAGTCCCCCAAAAAAGCCAGATAAGCGTGAGAGATCCAACATCCAAGGACGTAACAGCTACGTCTTTTAGGGTTACGCTATGTTACGATCAAGGGCTTGGACCGCTTGGCTGAGGCGATCTTCTATCTACATCGGGAGTTGGTCAGGAGCTTCAAGGTCTGCGTGAGAGATGCTCGGTCAGACCGGCCGTTCAGAACGTCAGAAATCGAAGAACATGGAGAACAAGAGGACAACAGATATCAGTGATATCAGACTATTTCCGCCCCATTTTCAATCTATTTCAAAGTCTACTTTTCCCAGTTCCATCATCAAAAATCTATGGCATGGAATGCCATGGGTTGCTGCTGTGGGATCACTAGATTGCTGGGGTCGGTCCTGGATGGTCCTGGGGTATCCAAGGACAGTACAAAGGTGTTGTCCTTCAAGTCCTGAGCGCTTGGCCGGACTCGGCCGCGGCTGTGCAGTGGATGTCAGATCCCCAAAATTCACCACTCTTTACACCGAATGAGTGTCTCGGGTTTTATCCGCACTTTATCAGATTATCACATATTATCACTATAGCTTGATATAGCTCGAAAATAGCAACCAGCTTCCCAGATTCCAGTAATCCATGTATTGCGCAATCTGAGCTTTGCTGGAAAGTGGTCCCGCAGGTTTGCAGTGCCACCCATGATGGCATAAGCAAATGTTTGCATCGCATCCAGGTTGCACTTCCGTTCCCCTACCTGGGCCTTATGGAATCGATACAATCTGAGACCGTATATTCGATATATTTCGATATATAGCAAGAGAAAATGATCCCAGCAATCTGGGTCAACCTTGGGTTGATACTTCATGCTACTTCAATGTTTTCATATTTCGCTCCATATAGAATTTCACATTTCGCTATGCATAATGTATGTGCATATATATATATATATATATATATATATATTTGTATTAATATATATATATATATATATATGTGTGTGTGTGATTGATATTGTTATGTATACATATATATATTGTGGGTATATGTATGTAAAAATGTATGTGCGTGCATTATGCGCAGTAGATAAAATACAAATACTACCCAGCTCAGAAAGAACACGTTTTTGCAGGGAATCTAAGGTTGGCAATTTTTAGTGTACTGAAGTGTACTGGAGTTATTTGGACGAAAGGGGAAGGGATTCTGAAGTGGCTGGAATCTGGAATCGTTCTACCTGTTCTGACCTGATGTTAGGTCTTCTACATTAAATTCTATGTTTTTTTTCTAGGAGACAGGGGTTCTAAACGCCTGACTAGGACCACCTACCAGTTAAGATCAGCTACATGGGCCATATCTGACAGATGCCCATGATCTTTGGCTCTGCAGAGCACAGCTCTGCCGCCGACGCACGGCGCAACGCGTCGCAACGCCAGCAAAAACTTAAGCCGGACTGGCCTGGGAAGCCCTGACCGGAAGGATTTGTCATGAAAGAATGGGATTTAAATGGATTTACTATATATATATAGTTACTATATATTTTACTATAGTTACTCTATATATGTCATTAATTGGCAAATCTGGGGAAGAAAAAAGCGACAAATCCACTGATATACCGATATTTCATCTGGTTATTTAACATAGCCATGGAAAAATCCACCATTTTTAAGAACGGTAAACCATCTATTTCTATGGGCCATCTATACCATGGCTATGTTAAATAACCAGAGGGTATATATTTCATTAATTGGCACATCTGGGGTATTTAATCGACAAGAGAATGGATTTCTCAACATGAGGCACAAATGGCTACCAACAAAAGACAGGGCGCAATAAACAACCAATACATACCAATACAGGGTATCGCCAACCCAGTTTAAGGCCCTAGAGATCTTGATCCCAAGAAATGGGATGGATCATTTGCAGGGAACTGTTCGAGGCCTGACAGCCTGACATCACCAAGCCGAAACGGAGTTCTGAAGTAAAAGTTCTAAAAGGCTTACATCCTTTCTTAGGGGAATCAAAGGTTTATGCTCAGAGCCTAGGCCCCCTTCACATATCGGCCTGCGGCGAAGATTAAAGGGGAAACGGTCTGGAAACTCATGTTTTTAGTTACCCTTCCATCGTTGAGCCGTTTTCTGTAAAGAAATGTTCAACCCCTTTTGGAAAAAAAACACTCATGTAAGTCTCCCCACTGCAGCTGGCATGAGACTTGTCACTTTCTTCCATATCTTCAGTATATACTTTAGCATATACTTTCGGGGAGGAACATCCACCATCCCTTACCACATATGTTGGTGGTCATATGTGATGAGGGTTTTGACTGACGAAGCTACCCATGATGAGGGCACTACCGGAAGCAGAGGTTCGAAGTGCCCTTGCCCAACCTCGCATCTGTGGCAGCCCCAGTTCGGTCCCAGATGGGGGAATAATTCATATATTTATGTGGGATCCATACGTGGAGGTTCAGTTAAGGTTATAAGTATAGGTATAACCATAGGTAGGAACCCGCATGAGTTGGTAGATAACCACTTCTGTTCTGTAGTTATAGAGAACCATTTATTTGCCGAACTGGTGGTGGCCCAAGTAAACAATTTCGACATGTCAAGCATTTGAGGCTATGATAATTCATCCCACATGGGGAAGCAACTTTGGGATACTTTGGGATGGTCACTCTGACGGCTGTACCCGTTGATGACTGGGGGGGCTCTCTGACCGTAGCTGCAGTCACATCGTATCATGTACTATTTGAGATGGTCATGAGGAGGCAAAGTATTCTGGCTGATGCTTTCATTCGCTCAATCATCGGTTTTCTAAGATCGGTTTTCAACATTTTTCAACATTTTCAACCCAACACATGGTATGACTCTCATATTTTCGGGGGTGATGATGGGTGAGGGGTGGCTCAACAGTGTGGTGAATCATCCTGGCCCAGGTCTACTTTGCTTTGAGGCATGCAGATGAAGAGTTTCTGGTGGAGTTGAGAACCAGGACCTGGATCTGGTTTCTGGGGAAGGTTCCAGGCTGTGGGCATTGCATGGTACATATGTGCATCGAATTTGATAAGAAACAACTGCTGCAATCAACAGAGTTTGGCAATGTTTGGGACTTATGTATCTTATGTCAGTAAGAGAATTTGTAAGACCAAACATGTGTCAAAGATGAGATCCGACCAACGTGTTTCGGCTCAAAAACGCGGGCCTGGAACAATTGAGAAAGGGCTCTCTTTGAGGTCATCCAAAATCATCATTGGACAGTCCAAAATCATCCGAAAATATGGCGAAAATATGGTGGTCATGGGTACCTTCAGATAGCTTCTGTTTTCATGATTTTATACGATTTTCATGCTGGCCATTGGCTCGTTTCTTTCACCAAGTCCATGAATTCCAGCCATTTTCACTGGCTGCTAGATACACTTAGATAGCAAAAAGTGCCATTTGGTAAGTTAGCATAGCTATTGAACCTGACCATTTGTATATAGAATATATGTATATAACTACAAATGTAAAGATGTACCTGATTAGCCAATAAAGCATATGTTGATTTTCCAATGTGAGCTTTCCCGAGGATACAGCAAACAATTTTGAACCGCATTTTTGTTTTACCATCGCGATGTTCGACGTGGTGGAAGTTCGCTGGCCTTCGGAGCCCTTCATTTGGCGTCGTGCGCGGATATGGGACGTGAGCAATGAAGGTGCGATATGGAGACAGGCCAAGCATCTGATAGGATGCAATCCCCCAAACAATAGAAACATAAAATATCATAAAATCCTTCTGAAATACTGATAAATCACAGTTAACATCTTTTTGCGGGTTAACATACGCATTAAGAATCATATGCGTAATTAGGATTTATAGTTTTATATTTGGCAATTGTACGTGAAAAGTTCCTCATAATGATACGTAAGTTGCAACAAATCCATACATATGCTGTAAAATGATTGATGAGGGGGACCCTGCAAGAGTTTGCTTCAAGGTAGATTGGCGGCTATACTGGTATAGATCCAACATAACGATGGGCAAACTGCCGCAGCCTCCTCGAAGCTTTGAAGAGCATGTTGAAAATCTGATGGGAGTTGATCTGGCGAAGTCACAGCTGCCATTGACGACGGAAAAAAACACATCAAATGTAAAAATCTATATCTTTGCCATGGAATTTGCACGGACCTTTTGGCTGACGGGACCTCATTTTCCCATAACCTTCCCATACTAAATAGTGGCTTTGAACATGGAAGGAGTATGGGAGTAGCCCATTCCCATTATTGGGGGCCCCTATAAATTCCACTAATTTCTGATAGGTTCCTTGTCCTATCTTGTCCTCGACCCAGGTGTCACATGCTTCTTCGATGATGGCTCGGTGAATGAGATTGTCTTCGCCCATGAGGACGCGGGGCTGGGTGGCGATTGGATAATGGAGGTTTCCTGAAATGGGGGTACCCCAAAATGGATAGTTTATAATGGAACATGCAATTAAAATGGATGATTTGGGGGTAGCCCTATCCCAGGAAACCTCCATATTATATCATATTATCATAAATCAGCATCGCGATCATTTTCTATGGTCCTAGTCCTGATTTCATGTTTAGCAACATGTTTTGATCTTGACTCCTCATCTTTCGGAGTTTTGGATGTCTACAAGCATTCACCGCCAGCCGAACAAAGGTTGATGGTGTATAAACATAGCAGATTCTTGCCGTATGGGGACAGACAACGTTGGGTACCCCAAAGCAATCGTTTAGCATTATGTGTCTCATTGAATTTGCCATGATCTGAGGTATTTATTTCCGATTGGATAAACCAATGTCTACAGTAAATTCAATATTGACATAGATGAAAAAAAACGCCATTTGTAGATCAGTTTTCTGTTGAAACCCATGGATTTCCGTCTGTACCCTCTGGTCATCAAACATGGTTTGCTGATGTTTGCTGGAAAATCCATTTAGTTTGATGATATTTTAACATATTTTAACCTTTTAGTTTTCCCATGCTACGTAATCCTATGTGCATCATGTACTTCAGGGATTTCCGTCACGTCGCCGCCGCCCCTGACGCCACAGGATGTGCGCTTCTTGAGCGAGGAGGAGGTTGATCCAAACTTCCGCCCTGAGCCGGGTGATCTCGTGGCACGGCGGCACGGTGACATGGTGAAGTTGTTGTGTGTTCGCTAACTGACAGAATAACGCACAATATATGCAATATAGAATATCACGCGCACACACACACCGCCCACTTATATATATATGTATATGTATAGGCATTTTTTAATGCATATGTATATGTATCAGTGTTTGTATATGTAAATGTATATGTATATGTATATCTATATGTACATGTACACGTATATGCATATGTGTGTTATGCGCATATGTGTATGTATGTGTATATATATAGATGTATATGAAATATGCATAGGCATATGTATAGGCGTATGTGTGTGTATGTGTGTGTTTGACTATTGTAGGTTTTTATATATATATATATATATATATATATATGTATGTATGTATTTCATACATATAGATATACATATGTAAATATATATATATAATTATATATACATCTTTAGTAGCTTTATTGGTTTCTTCACAACACACATCTCGCTTCACCCGAGCTGAGGTGGAATACGAACTTTTGCCCACGCAATTCTCCTCTGGGGGATGGGCTGTAGCCAAGGCCCACAGAACTGGGAACTGGGAACTTCCGGATGCGAAGTTTTGTACTATAGCAACCCACCAAAGAAAATAGAAGTTGATAAAATCGTACTAAGAAATAATGATATACTTAAAAAATGATGATTGACTTTCTTTGTTTGGAGGTTTATACCAATCTCAGACCGGACAAGTGCAAGACCGAACTGGGCCCCTCAGCGACCTCGCCGTTGTTTGATGTCCTGCGAGGAGAAGTGATCCCAAACTTTGACCGGGGAAGTCCTTTGCCCATGGAATGTTTTATATGGTACCCTGTGTTAATTTACGTCCATTAATGGGTCATGGACCAATGGATGTTAATGGTGGTTCATATCCATTAATGGTTGATAATCGGATGAATATGGCAATATGGATTAGCCTCTGGTAATTTGTAACAGTTTGCTATTGAACATGGCCATAGAAATAGTGGATTTACCCATTGAAAATGGTGATTTTCCATAGTTATATAAACGTTTACCAGAGGGTAACTGTCATGACACATGTAACGGTTTCATATAATTCCTGATACTAAACCTGTTCCTGGGAATTATTGTATCATGAGAATGCAGACACATGAGCTATATCTTGGCAAGTTATGATTAAACATCATTTTCATACCCTAGGACCCTAGGACTTTAATAATATTAAAACTTTTGCCTGGGCAAACATTGTTTGGTCATATACTCTATAGTGTTGTGAACCAATCGTTATGGATGTACTAGTCAAAGTCGATCCTGCTGTGGTTTTTGGAGATGGCCAAATGGTAAAAGTCCCCAAACCATGGCTATATTACCCTAGTTTTCTAGGTACTTAAATCGTCTAGGTCCTAGGTGTATATGTATATGTATATATATATATACGCAGAGATATAGACATACACATATATATATGTATATATACATTTTAATATATATATATGTTTATTTATAATTATATAAATTTCATTAAAAAAATAACATGTACGTATAAATGTACAGCATGTATACATGCATATGCATAAACAATCATGCATATATTCGTACATACATATGTAATGATAAATATTTCATATATAGATAGATGTATTTTTTTAGATAGACATGTCATATATTTTGTATATATATATCTATCTATTGTACAAATAGACATATCATATATAGATTTATTGAATAAACATATATTGATACATACATATGTAATGGTACATATAGAAAGATAGATGGATGGATAGACAGATAGCTAGCTAGGTAGATAGATAGTTAGATAGTTAGATAATAGTTAGATATTGCTTCCCTTACTGGTGCTTAGCAGGGAATGAGGGAATGATCCACAACACCTATCAATAATCATCCCAGCAACCCCCATTCCCATCCATTCCCTACTAAGCACCAGTAAGTTCTTAGATAGATACAATATCGACTATAGAATATCATGGAATATGGGATATCTACCTATCCTATAGATGGAATATGGGATATTCCATCCATCACAATCATATTCCATCACAATAGATACAATATTAACTATAGGATATTCCTATAATGGGATATCTATCCTATCTATCCTATATATGGGATATTGCTTCTTTACAATGGCAGTTATTGAATCACTCTTAGCACAGGTCCTTGGGCACACTGACTGCCTGTGGCACCTCCATACGCCCGAGCGCAGCGAACGTAGCGAATTGGCCGGGGAGGTGTTGATGCGCCTCGCAAGGGATCGGAGGTCGGAAGGGGGTGCTTCAAAAATGCCAGATTTTCAGGGTTTTAATAGGATTTACTAGGGTTTAATTAGCGTGGATTAAGAGGATTAATAATAGGGTTTCACATGGGTTAATTAATAGGATTTGATATGGTTTAATGGTATATTGATGATATATCAATGGGATTTTCAAGATGTTACACCTCATGCCCGCTGGTAAATTAGCATAGTCATGGTATAGATGGCCAATTGAGTGAGAAAGATTCACCTATTTCCCAAAAATGATCATTTTGTATAGCGGACTGTTCGCCTACTGGTTGGCATATGGGATTTTATCACCAAAATACTTTAATTCGAAATGAAATTCGAAATATTTTTTATGGCAATGAATTATGAAGTGTAAATTGGTATTAAAAAATGGGCACAATGGGATGTAACGAACCAACTTGATGTGTTATGTTTTAATGATGTGGGTCTGTTTGGAATCCGCCAATACTCCTCAGATACCTCTGTTTCATGGGGAACATCATGACAGTCAATTGGATGTAATGGCATGCCCAATTCTTACACACACCCACAAGAGTAGATCTGTACAATTACAAGTTGCTTTATTCAACTGTGTATCTATGTATATAAATGTCCACCCCACCATACAGCCCATAGTTACCGTAGTTGGGAAGGCACTTAGCAATATTGAGGCACACGACATTGCACTAGCAGTGGAAACCTTCCAGGTTGTTGTTGGGGGACGATGCTTACCATGTGATGATGTTGGTTGTGACTGGTTAAACCAAGATGAAGAGATCATCAAAAGCCTTTGGAATAATAACCCATGACCCCCCGATCATAGGAAGCTAAAAAGCGCGGGTGACTTTAAAAATAGCAGGTAGATAGTGACTCAATCAGCCAGAGTCAGGATAGAGCCCATCCATGTGTGTTCTTAGGTGCTGCTTTTGCACTCCTTTAGCCAATCAACATGGCAGTTTTATGGTTATTTTTCTACAGGAAACTGTTTTTTGGTCATATAACAACATGAAACCAAACCATTGCCTGTTTTAGATTGTTTTAGTTTGGCCTAATGGGAGCCTACAAATGAGGAGTTCCCAAAAACCATTTGGTAGGTCATGATGGGGACTATTCAATGATTCTATCTAATAAACCAACTCATGGATTGTTATAAGTTATGGGCCCCCCTAAGAAACTCGCACAACAGTTTGTGAATTGACACCCTTTCATTTGCTCAGGCCCTTGTCACGGTTAAGACCCAACATCACACGAAACATCTGCGGGCTGCAAAGGGAGGAGGCCGGGCAACGGTGGAGGAGCCAGCCATGTGCAGGTTGCTTTCATGGTCACAATCATGAGGCATCCTGCACCTTCCTGTACATTCCTCAGGGTTGCTCTATATAAATGATTGTCACAAGAGTGGGGGAAATTTGTCATGTTATCTCTTTACTTCGCCAATTTGCCCCTTTCCCGAAAGGTATTTGGGGGCTAGGGAGCAACCCTGGCAACCGAATGTCAGGCCTTTGTGCAGAACAATTTGCTGTCAGAAAATGCCTCCACCTGTTTTCGACGGATTGAAAGTCTGGCTGTGGGCACCTTGCCGTGGTATTTGGTGAAACGGCAGCGCGGAACATCCAACAATTAGTAGAAACATGGGGAAAACAATGCAACAAAACTCCCTTCTTGCGGATTGGTTGTTGTTTTCTTTTGTCTTGATCGTTTGGGGACTGTTTCCCAACGTTGGATCGGGGATTATCAATGACCCAGTATCGGAACCCAGCTTGCAACAGAGAGAGTATACAACATGGCATAACATGGATTCCCAGCCATTCCCTTAGACTTTTTACCTTTAATTGCTGAAAATAAATTTATTCACATATACATATATATATATATACAAGGGGAGCTACCTACCATATAAACGGATGACAATGACACGTAATGATAATCTTTTGGTGCTTTGACCTACTTACAGTGGCAGCTTTCCTTAGCCTGAGAATCCAGGGTGGATTCTGAGACCTGAAGATGCTTCAGCATTTGTCCATATGATATGGGTAATTACTGTATAGTCTGAACATGAGCCCCGTTTTTTTTCCTCTTTTTTTCTTGAGTCAGAAGTCAGAACCACAGGTTCCATCAGTTTCCTAAATTGAATAGTTTGAAGATATAACTTATAACGTCAACAATGCATTTTTTAAGTGAACGCTTGTTCTGTAAGTTATAGTCAGGTGTTTCCAATGTGGTAAAACCTAAATACCAATCTGAACCTACAATCTAGGAATTGTTTGTACGATTTGCATCGGGTTCGTTTCCGGCAAGATTGGGGGATGGTTTATGGCACTGGCTTTACCCTCCTGTAATCAAACATGGCTGGCTGGAAAATGCACCGTTGATAATTTATTTCCCAGCCATAAACATCCATTTAGTTTGTTTGTTTTTTTCAGTTGCCATGTTGGATGACACCGTTGTGGGTACCACATGATTCCCTGCGGCACAGCACGCAACTCCCCATGGCACCAGTTCAATCATGGCCATGGTTTCGAAGGCTTGCAAGACGGCAGAGAGAGCCCTGATCTCCTTCGAATCCGACAGGCCGCGCATGGTAAACGTTGTTGAATCTTTGAATGGTGACATACATTTTTTTTTTTTAACTGCACTTATCGTATATAATATAAGTGTAAACAGAGATATGAATCAAATTCAGTCAACATAACTGGGCATAACTGGGGGCCTAGAATGCCATAGATTCATAAATTTCATGGGGTAGCGAAGCCAGGAATGACGCATTTCCACCCCAAAACCGACATTGGTTACATGGGGAGCCAGCACATCCCAGCCGAGGTTGGGCTGGAGCCCAAGGTTCTGGCAGTGGGCACTTTCAAGGCTGTTCAACGCGCCAAGCTGCTGCTCCTTGGTGTTTAATCACTGTTCCCCAGATATACGATCATACATTTAAGTAAGGAATTTAAGTGGCGACACATGAAATCTAAATGATATAATTATATAGTTGTTTTTGCCGGTGAACTTGTAGTACTGGTAGTACTTGTAGTACTTGTAGTACTTATAGTGAGTGGGGTCCAGCATGTTGATTGCGTTGCCTTTTGCACCTCAAGTAGTTCATGAAAGGTGTAACGAGGGAAAGAGGAAGAGTAAAATAAATAAAGATTAGGTTGCCTTGGAAAAGGCCTTTCTTTCTTCTCTTGGCTCTAGGAACACCTCAGGACAAGTTTGCTGTAATTCCGAATCTATGCAACAAACCTACTACTGTAAAGTGAGTTGAACCCTCTCATGGTCCAGTGCCTTGGAAATTTGTGGAACAGCTGTTCTTCAATCAGGTTTTAATACACTATTGATTTCGGAGTTATTTGAAAAAGGCATGCAAGCATTTGTTCCAGAAAACTCATTTCCACACTTTTTTTTTGAGAAAAAATGGTCCGCCAAAAACTCGTTCCTCTACTCTTAGCTAACTCATTCTTACGGGAAAGACGCATCTCAGAACAGCGAACGTTCTGAGGGGTCATGTTTGAATGAATCGACCCAGAAAATTTTGCACAAGATAGAGAAACTGCAGCATCATGGGGGAGTAGAGAAACTGCAGCAGAGAGTCTTTCGTCAATAGTAGTTACTTTTAGCACGCACTTACTTAGGCCAATTTCATCGGAGTGTTGTTTCAACACACTGATCAATCTTTGCGTTCCTTTGCATTGCAAAGGGGGTGTCTTCCAAGTTAAAGTTCCACCGGCAGGGGTTCCTGTCTTAGGGCATCATCAATGGGTATTCCAATCGGCCATATCGGCCGTGGTCCAATGGTTCTCATGAGAGGGATCGTTCTTCTGATGGACTACTGCCTATAGTTTTTTCCCAGAAGTTTTTGATCAAAAAAAAGGCTCAGAAGGATCCCGGTGGGAAAAAAACAATTTTCCATTCTCAGCTGGCAATCGCTTTCAGTGACTAGCATCATTCTCAAAGAAAGAAAATGAACGGTTTTGACCAGATTTTTTCAGCTGAGTTGGTGCAGGGGACAGGAATGTGTACTTTGGTGTGCAACGTGCACGCATTGTGCTCAGCAGCACTGTGCTCTTTCACGAACACCGATCGTTCTCACAAACACCGCATCCATGGACTTGGGATTTGACTGATTTGGGTGCCTAAAGCGGTTCTCCAGATTAAGCATAATAAACTATTACATGTGTCTGTTTTTCCTTCAGGAATTTGGTTCATATTCAGCAAAGGATTGCCTGAAATTTGACTGGTTCAACTACAACCTCCATAGGTTGAGATTCCTTCGGAAACGGTTTGCATTTTGCACATTGCCTGTATGAAGGATGGTTTGTGTGATGTTTGTTCGGCATTCTATATGTTCATTCAAAAATATCCAAAGTTGAAGCAGCCATAACCAGCCCTTCGCAACTACTCAGGATACAGCATCCATAGTATATATATATACACATCATATGTTGATTTCTGTGTTTTTTGTCCCGTGCTTGGCAGTTGGTATGATTAATGTTAACCCCGGGCTCATAAACCCTGGTTGATCAATCAGGGGTATCCCCGGAGCAAACAACCTATATAGCGTTATTCATCCGTCCGACGTTGACATCACAAGTTAGAATGCCTTCCCAAGAAGCGGCCTTGCTGCCAAGTCAAGTCAAGTTCTTCGTATCCGATTGAATACAGCAACTAACCGCAGGAAATTTAACCATTTACATGCATTTACACTATATTGTTTTTGTTAGGATTCTGCCTGACCTACATGTAGACACATCGCCGAGGATTCCATCGATGCTGCACCATCATAGAAAAGGCAAGGTTCTGGAGGACAGCCATGGACAGCCATGGACAGCGGCGAGCACTGGGCTGTTCATCATAAATGGGGGTCCTTCTGATACTAAATACTAAGATATATATATATATATTGAGTATAGACAAGTACGTTTCATAATTGTAGGGGCACACACATCAAAAATATACAAACATATCTTCAACATTCCTCAACCAGGCGAAATCTGAATCTGTGCTGCACGGCTTTAACGTTGAAACTGCCAGAGGACGCCTGCCAAAAGAGGGAAGATGCCTTGGCCCAGAGGACGACGGCCAAAATCCGTTGCGATTGTTGTGATCATTATTGATGCCATGTGGATCAGGCATGGACAAACGCATATATGTTCATATTTGTTGATATAAACTGATTTTCTTAATTTAATTTTATTGTACATGATTCCAAACACAACTGTGGATGATTCCTGCTGGATTCTACAACTTCAGGTTTCTGGGTTTCTATCATTGGTCTGTATGTTCCATGTCATTCCATATCCATTCTCGATGGTCTTAACTATGCAAAAACATATGCTAAAATGCCATCCATTACGATCGGTTTCTTGAACCTATATATAATTGATGATCCTTATATATAAACCACCCTCCTGTAAACATTTACAGTTCCGAGTGAAATTTGTTAAATTAATCACTATTGATCGGTCTTGACCATTATTAACCATTAACCAGTAATCACCAATGGTTCATATCATTCTACAAACCATTTCATCATGTTCAGATATTTTCACTTCAGGGGGAAACTTGATGGCTCCACATCCCTCTAGGAGCATGAAGAAGATTCGGGAAGGATGGGACCGCACCGAAGCCAACATGCCTCAGGGCGTGGCCACTTGGGATGACATGTAGTGATTTGTTGATGAACCATGGAGTTAATGATGGGGGATCATTGAATGATTCATGACATCTGATAGAATCACCAAACAAATCAAAAAAAACATGAAATATACTAAATTATTCATAAACTGGCCATGTTTGATAGGGAACATGATGATAGACCATGAAATTTAGTGATCAATTAGTACACGAATTTCATCAAAGCGGCACGAATGATATCACCATCAAGATCGAGGATTTCATTGCTATTATTATTGTTATTTAGTGGGTCATTCAGAATGGAGTTACAGTAGCCATTGGTGAAATAAAAAGCCTCCAGGCACCATCAGAGCCATTACAGCAACTGGGCCTTTCATTTCATTCATAACGGATGTCGATCTTAAAAATCAAGGTGCCATGGTGCCCACACAAACCCAGAAATGCTGATCACTCATCCCTATTTTCAAACAGCAACCAAAGAGGCGGAATCATCCAAGATTCTCTCGGAAGCAGTGGTCCTCACCCTCACAAACTCCCCATCAAGGCTTGGTTCTTTCATTAAATCCCTTGGTACATCCCATCCTTTGCCAGTAAGAATCCCTTATCATCCCATAGCACATATCATAATTTTATCATTTGTTTTTTTAGATTTTCTCAATTGCATAGCAACTACATGCACCTACAGTCTTGGCGCATTCCATTGGTCGTGGATAAAAATCAAAAAAAATGTTTGTTTGGAGCAGATCCAAGCTTTTAGATAGATAGTTAGATAGATAAACATGCATAAACATCTAGATCATCTAGGCAGATAGATGACATGTGACCATGTGCCATGATGTGCCGTCTTTCCCATATCAGGTGAAAGATGAGTTTTTCCTGGACGTGGCCCACGTTGGACGATTTGTTGGCAAAGGTGGCAGCAACATCAGGTCCCCGCTCCGTTTTGGTGAGACACTTGATGATGATTCGAAGGGGATAAAAGATGATAAAAGAGATAGACTCCAATCTTGGCGGATACCAGTAGGGTTTAGAAGATTAGTCTCCACTCAGAAGTGCTTATTTTCAGGGTCCTTGTTAATTCAGCAGAGGGTAACCATAGGAATCCTGATGAGAATTTGATCGTAGTCATGAACCACTGGATTTTGGAGTATCTTTGGACCGACTATGTTTGATCCAGATGTGTTGTTTTTTTGTATTTTCTGAGTCTTCATCACGTCTCCTTTTGTTGGATGTGCAACGACTATCAACGCGCCAGTTCCAGGTCGTTGCAAAGCCAATTCAACGTCAGCATTTTCATCTTTGATGAAGATGACACCAGGAAACTTGCCGCAGGATCATAGGATATTTCATAGGAACCGGTAGCGCAAAACAGCATGACACACATTCCGTATCTCCCAGTATGTCCCTACAAACGGATGGCTGACCCGTTTGTCTCTGGTTTTGGTGCAATCATCCATGTTGATTCCTCACATGCCCGAACTCATTTGTTCTGTAGAGCTGTGGCTATGGTTCATTGCAGATTGCCCGCACATGCCCCCACTATACTCGCAGATTTCGAAAAAAATGCATGGTGAAAAGATATGCCCGTTGATAGTTGATAGCTTTGTGTAATCTCACATGGCGTGCGCGAAAATCACCGACGTGTCCATGATTGTGTATAGAAAGTTCCAGCCCACCATTTTTAGATTCCGGGAGTAGGATTCCAGGTGTTCCTGCAGAACATGACATCAACGTTGGTGATGCAAAAAGATATGAATTATATCGGCCAAGGGGTGGTTGAATGGTGAAATACATTGACATACTTCATAGATCTTCATAGCATGATCGGTCGATTTCTTGGATTTGTTCCAGAGATTTAAAGCGTTTACTATGGGATTTCTGGTGATTCGATGGGGATTACTATGGGATTTCTGGTGATTCCCCAGCTGAGCCAGGAAGCGGGTGCTGGTTCTGGGGCCCAACCAGGAGGCCGTCTCTGGGCTTCGCAGGGCCTCGGAGATCAAGAGCCGCGTGCTGCAAACGGACAAAGAGACCAGGAGAACTGGGGGATTTTCCCTTGGGGATTTGGGTCCACCAAGCAGAAAATCCATTGGTCCCTTGGTAGTTAATTGAATGTTAGTTGAATGTTAATTGATGTTACTTCATTTTAGAGTCTTAGGGTGAATGATGGGAGACAGTTCGAATGGTCAAGCTTTTTGGATGGTTTGCTTGGATGGTTAATTTGACATAATTTGACGTAAAGCAGTAGCTATATCCCAGGATACTGCTCCAGTTTTTGACAGTGCCAGGATATATTCAAGGGAAAGGTGGCTTTCCAGTTTCCCAGCGGAACACCTCTTGCAGGTGGTTCTTCATGCCACCTTCCGCCCGGTTGGCGATGTTCCAAACTGAATCCGATTTCAGAAAAACTTGGTTGGATTGTAATGTAGTATTCTTCCCTATGGATCCAGTCGTACCTTCCTAGGAAGTGTTTGGGGTATGATTTAGGGGGTGTCTTGTACCTTCAACAGTGGATCCAATTCGGGCCTTGAATCTCTCCCCCATGATTTCACTGATGCCGAACTGTCGAAGCTTTCCGACGGCTGTCGGCGCATTGCCGACCAGGACAATGAATTTGATGATTTTAAAAGGATGGTAACGATATACGTAAAGATATGCTTTGCTATGCTTTGCTATGATATGATTCAATGATGGCTATAAGTCAATAAGTCCTTGGGAAAGCCATCGGCTATCATACATCTTTAGATGATATGAATATAATTACTGATCATCCAAAAATGATTCCCTGGAACCCTGGAAGAAGGGAAGCTTGCAGGAAACACCTCCAATTGATGGCCAACAACCAGGGTCTTCTATGATTCCTTGATGTGATCGGTTGTCGATTCCAGTCAGACGGGCTGTGGGACCTACTTGCTGACCACCCTTTATGAGAGAACTTGGACATGGCATTTAAAAATGATAAATATTGGAATTTTGACTATTTATTTGAATGTTTTACTAATGTTTTATGATGTTTTAATTAATGGGGGGTAGCCCAATATGGATGCTTTATAATTAATCGGTCGTTTATTAGTTTATAATTGATAGTCCTTTTAAAATGGATGATTGGAGGGGTACCCCCATGACTTTGGAAACCTCCATTTGATTCCATTTGATGCCATTTTTACCTGGCAGGAAGTGGTTGTTGTGGAGGTCCAAAGTGGTGGAACTTCGGCACTATCTGGACTTTCTACAGCCCCAGGGTCCTGGAGCAAGTTTTGTTTCGGGACACCCTTTCTCCACTGAAAAACAACTGAGCCAATCCCCCTTCTTTGAGCCGGAGCCACCATCCTCATCTCAGAAAACCATTCAAGTCAATAGATGTAATTATAGATGTTAGCAGATGTCAATTGTTGGCTTTCCGCAATTGTCTCTACTTGATCCACTTTGGTTGCAGTCATGATGCTTCTTTCAGGACACCAGCAAGGTGTTCCCACAAATGTGTGTCCGTTGGTCTTCAGAATGGTTGGCGGGACACCCTTAAATGTGGGAGTAAGAAGAAATATGGTCTCCGATCTAGATTTTACAGCATGAACTCATTGATCCGTAGCCTATGTCGAATGACCATAGCCTTTCATAGCCACATGTAGCATGGTCTAAACTGGGGTTTCTCGACAATGGCTTCAGAATGCATCCCCTCCCAGGGGTACCACGCCTTTGGGATGCCGAACGGGATGCCGAACGGGTGCCGAGGACACCATCAAGAAGATGTGTAGCCTCATCAATATCCAGGTGGAGGAGCATGAGGTCATCATCACTGGGACCCCTGAGGCCTGTGAGAACGGCCTGAAGTTTCTACAGGCGCAGATCCAGCAGCTGGACCAACGAAAGCGTGGAAACACCGGGAATTTTTTGGTGGTTGAAATTGGGAGGTACAGGATGAGTTTCACCTGGATTGGGATTTTCATGCCACAGAATTTTGGGTATACCTATAGGTTGACTTGGAGTTTCCCATGTGTTCTTTTGTTCCAAGTTTTTTTCCCGGTTGTTCGATCATGTTCGATCAAATTTTGGCCGCTAAATCCAAGTTCTTCGAAGACGACCAGCCATTGACTTCTGGTTCAGTTGGTTGATGATAATTGCAATAGTTGGTTTCTTTAACATCGGTCCTGGGATTATTTAATTATCAATTGATATCAATTGCATTAAATTATCAGTTGGCTTCCAATATGCATGGGAAAAGGCAAACAAAAACACACAAATGGTTTCCGAAGCTCTTTTTCACAACACACGTTCCTCAAGATATTTCTGACGTTGACACCCCTGTCCGGGGTACCTAAATAGAATGGGGGGGCTGAAGCCCCTTTTAAAATAAAAAACATAAAAATAAAATGAAAATAAAATGGGTCAGACCCCTGCATTTTATTTTGTGGGTGCATTTT
>Ga0126342_10005787_pt1 | contig 21722 bp, 19 predicted proteins | sample Cyp1metagenome_FD_92528 | JGI IMG/M metagenome (GOLD analysis project Ga0126342, IMG submission 92528) | Coral microbial communities from Lord Howe Island, Old Settlement Bay, Australia - Cyphastrea 1 metagenome | ecosystem: Host-associated > Invertebrates > Cnidaria > Coral ... | reverse complement strand
CTTCGCCCAAGCTCGTCCCGGAGATCAGCCTCTAGGATCCGCAGGCGGTCTGAAGCCCACGGCACCCACCCCGGTGAAGGGGTCCCGAGTGCCACCAAAGCAAACACCCGGGGAAAACACGTACAAAGGCCACACCCACAATTGTGAGCGTGGCCCCACGACATACCCTGAAAAGCCAGAGCTACGATCAAAACTACCATGGATTCATGTTTATCCCCGATATCGTAAGGACATAATCACCATCTTACGATGCCCTCAGTGAGTGAGGGCGTGAAAGAACTATGACAAGTAACTATGCCTGCATTAAATGGCTATCAAAAATGTTGCGTCAGTCAGTCACATACATGTCATCAGCTTTAGATGTTTTTTGTTTTGCAGCAGTAAACCATCCAAGATGGTTTCAACATGTTTCAAGCTGCAAAGATCACACTGGTCATTTGGGGATAGTTATATTTATATATGTATATATATATATATAATCATCCCAAATATCCATAATCATCCCAAATATCTTCTGGTTGAAAACGTATATGCCATTGCCAGTCCCTTAAAATCATTGGGAGTCCATCTTTTCAGGTGACAAAAATCTGGGGCGCTAAGCGAAAAACCATTGAAGGTCGAGCCATCGGGCAATCGGACCGGACCCCCCAAGGGGCCTTCTCCACTAAGGCCTCGTTCCTCACGTACATGCATACGTAGGGGTTACTTCCTTCCTGGCAGAAGGAGCTTTTTCGCAGGTCACTGAGGTTCAACCAAACAATCCAGCCAAATCAGAGCTATGCAGATGCAGAAGGAGGTTTTTCGGGTTTTTCGCAGGTCACTGAGGTGACCAACAAACAATCCAGCAAAAAATCAGAAATGCATCACCATTCACAATCAGACTTTCTATTGAAAATTCCAGGAGAAAAAAACGATCAATGAGCCACCAAAAATCCATCAACCATCCACCTTTGAACAAAACATTTGATGAATAGTGACCACTAGACATTCGCCCAGCGGCCCGGCGGAAGCTGCGGCTGGCACCCTTCAAGCCTTCTGCCTGCGATGAAGCTATGGCTCAGCGAACTGACCTTCTCAATAATAGCAATCAATGGATGGGTTTAAGGGAAAATCGAAACCGGAAACCATCGATGTTCCATCGATTTTCTCATGAAAAAAAAGGGGCTTTCCGGCTTTCCTGTAAGTTTTCCCTGCACCCAATCCGTTGAAGCAACCATGCGGTTTTCCGCACATGCCATATATAGATATACAATGATATACCATATCAGATCATCCCATGGCAATTTAAATCCATCATGAGATTCTTGCAAACCTATTTGTAGAAATGAAATAGTGGAAGTTTTTTCATGGGATTAACGAACCCAAAGCCATTACCCATCCCCATCATCATTTTTATGGATGGGATTTCATCCCAAAATGGTCAGCTTACGACATGACAATGTAAACAGAATGTGACCAAGGACAGTGCCACTAATCAGCTAGTTATTCTGATTTATTGTGCTAGTGACCCTCGCCTTTTTTCTACTGATTCAATGAGAGCAACATCATAATACATACAAATAGCTTAAAACGTCGTAAAATAATGACAAGAATAAGAATGCTAATGATGATTAAGCTTGAGAAGTGTTTTTTTCACTGTTTGCTACCTTCTGTTTATGGGCATTGCCCATCTACAAATGGACATTTTCTGGGACTTGGCACAATTTGCAGCAAGATTTGCAAGTACGAGTACTGTAAGGCCATGGATATCTCCTCTGGGCGCCACTGAGAGGATGAGCATGTTCTGGCCAGATCTCTCCAAAAAAAACATGATCTAGGAATCTAGGAATCACATACCAAAACCATCATATCCCTGCCCCATCTCTGCCTTCACAATCTTCAACCGGAGCTTTCCGGTGTGGAGGATCTCTTCCCTCTTCACCCGACGTTCCATGTCGGCCGCATCCGGCAGAGGCGGCACTTCCTCGCTGGGGAAGGTCCAAGAAGCTTCCACGTGGAGGAAGCCTGGCGAACGAGTGGTGGTGGATGTTCATGGGAAAATCCATCTCGAAATGGGCGGAAACCTCATTTACCCGGCCTGGTAAACGTTTACATAACGAACTGGAAAGATCCACCATTTTTAATGGGAAAATCCACTATTTCTATGGTCATTTTCAATAGCTATGTAACAAATTACCAGAGGGTATAGGCTAGAGATAGCATCTTTCAATATGAGATTTTCCAGTGCTACTGTTGATGGTCAGATTACCACGCAGTGGCAATTGTTTGGCCAAGAAAATCCAAGTGCTCCACCCCGCAGCCTTCACAGTTCACCTTGGCAAACTTCTTGCTGTGATATCCTGAGCGGATGCTGGGTATTGCGGGCACCATGGAAAAATCCCAGCTTCATCCAATTTCTGGGTCATGTTCCTGCCACCCAGCCCCATTTCACCCCATATCTAGTCTAATTTATATCATATAATCTAATATAATCCTATCATAATCTAATCTACTATAATCTAGTCTGCTATAATCTAATCTAGTCAAGTCAAAATAGTTTAGTCAACCTGTCACCTACAACCTATCAATGCTTAGCCGCGTCCCACTCGGCCCCTTTTTTGGTGCCCAGCCACGGGTGGAGCCCTTCTCCGGCGGCGCCGGCAGCACCGGCAGCACGTAGCGCTTGGAGGAGGCGCTCAGCGAGCCCAGGGGCGGCAGGAGGCATTCGCCCAGAAAGTCGTCTGCCATGTCAGCGTCCCAGATCTGCCGTGCTGCTTGGATGGGAAAAAATGCACATTAGATATCATTATTTATTTTATATATGTATGGCCAAATGTATATATATATATGTGTATATATATATATATCTGTGTGGGTGGGGAAGTAATATATATATATATATACATACATATGTAATCACATCATACATATATGATATATATATATACACGATTAGTTTATGGTTTGGTGTGGGTTGCATTGGATTGGATTTGTTTTGCCCGGGCTTCCAGAGGGTTGGCCCTAGACCGGATTGGATTGGATTGGATGCATAAATGTATATGTATGTATACGTTCTATGATTTCTATGTGTGTATGTGTGATATTTGATGGGTGCTTTTTCAGTCTAATATTCACTGGCTGCGGAGGGATGGTTTGTTTCAGGATGGCTGCCATCTGGTTGGTGGCTGATCCACTCCCTGAAAAATATGCTGGTCATGCTGGTCAGTACCATCATGGTGTTTCCATGAACATTGAAAAATGTGAAAGAAAACACCAGGTGCGATGATATATATATATATATATAACATATATATATATATATTATATATATATTATATATATATATTATATTATATATATATATTAGGATGTTACTCTAACACGTTTTCTTTATTACTGTTCCCTTAATTGTCCATTACTGCTCCCTTAACTGTTCCCTTAACTTTCCATTACTGCTCCCTTAACTCTCCATTACTGCTCCCTTAACTTTCCATTACTGTTCCCTTAACTTTCCATTACTGTTCCCTTAATTTTCCATTACTGCTCCCTTAACTGCTCCCTTAACTTTCCATTACTGCTCCCTTAACTTTCCATTACTGCTCCCTTAACTTTCCATTACTGCTCCCTTAATTTTCCATTACTGTTCCCTTAACTGTTCCCTTAACTGTTCCCTTAACTTTCCATTGCTGCTCCCTTAACTTTCCACTACTGCTCCCTTAACTTTTTCCATTACTGCTCCCTTAACTCGGGGGAGTTAAGGGAGCAGTAATGGGGCCCCTGGGGGCGAATTTGGAGGCCAATTTGGGGACTCGAAATCATTTCACCAAATTCGGCATAGCATTGTGGCTTTGGTAGCTTACGGTCCCAGACTTTGCCCTTGACTTGATGGAGAAAGTTAAGGGAGCAGTAATGCAGAAAATGGAGAAAGTTAAGGGAGCAGTGATGCAGAAAATGGAGAAAGTTAAGGGAGCAGTAATGCAGAAAATGGAGGCAGACATAGGCTCTAAAGAGACCCCTCAAAAACGTGCTAGAGCGACATGCTAATATATATATATATATATCATATATTATATTATATTATATTATATTATGTTATTTATATTATATTATATTATATTATATCATATTATATTATATTATATCATATCATATTATATTATATTATATTTTATATATATATGTGTGTGTGTGTCCGGCTTCAAATTTGCAGGGCAAAAGCGCCACGTCGAGTTCCTCGCCTCAAGGAGAACGGCTTGCCGCACATTCAGCGTGTCCATGAGGTCAGCGTCAGCCTCTTCCTGCGGACACCGCAGCCTCTGGTAATGTGACGGTGAGCGAACGGGAAAATCACCAGGTAAATCATAGGTAAATCATGGTTAAATCATCAGAAATCAACATAAATCATCGAACTAAATGGGCCATGTTCCATAGCTATGTTGGATAACCAGAAGGTAAGTATCCCTTCTGGAATCTGGAATCGGAGCATGCTAGAAATGCAGTGTGCTTCCCTATCTTCCAAGAAAGCATCTAGGAAAGGTAGATCCTACAACTATGAACCTTTTATAACTTATACCTTTTGAGTAACTACGGCTCTCAAGCCCCACAAGTCCCAAGTCAGACCCAGACGGGAAATCCTTGGTTGGATCCGAGATGGTCACATCCAGGTTGATGGCAATGCCTTCGGGCACGTTCTTGGTGCTGTTGTCGGTGGTGGAGAACTGCCTCAAGGTCTCACTCAACAGCGGTGAAGAGCAGAAGCAATTCACGAACTCCTGGAGTCGAGATCCGCCTGTCGCCTTGAGACAGGTGCTCTGTTTGCGCTATTTCACCACCATTTTTACCCGGCCTGGTAAACTCACATAACTATGGAAAATCACAATTTTTAATGGGAAAACTCACTATAATTAGGGTATTTTCAATAGCTATGTTAAATTACCAGAGGGTAAGTTTCAAAGCCCAGAAGAGCAACTCCAAGAAAACCTTTGGCTCACCTAGACAAATCCTTTCCAACAACTCCCCATGATGCACCTACGGTGACAGTGGGGACAACCTTGCCAAACAGGTTTACGGTCTGGTCCACATGCTTATGCCATGCAAATGCAGCCCCAATCAAAACTACGCATTCCCCTGCAAAATTCCTTTTGCAATCAAAAAAGAAACTGCCATCCCACTTGCAAATGTCAAAGTTCATTCCAATTTTCATCAATTTTCCCTGGACTCCATGGCTTGTTTTCAGTCCCAACGATACCCCCGTCCTGCTTGGAGAGCTGCAGCTGGGCATTGGCCGCGTCCGGCTCGGCTTCTACGTCGAAGTCCAACTTCACCGCGCCTCCCCGCAGACTGCCATCGCCATCTGCCAAGATGCGGCTGTTGAACCTGCGATCCACGCGGATCCAGTGGGTTTCGGGAGTGGAGTGAAATTCAATGGATTGGTTTAAGGGAAAATCTACAGGAAACGATAGATTTTCCCATTCAACATGGGGGATTCCTGTAAGTTTTCCCTTAAACCAATCCATTGAGAAATTGGTTGAATTTGAAACCCATGGTGTTTTTACATCTTTAAATCCCGTTGAACCAATCCGTGGATATCGTGGTTGAACCAATTGTTTTTTTGGGGAAACTCGGACATCCTGGGTTTTACCATCATGGTGGGGTCCCATGGTTTGTCCCTGAAACCATCTCTGGAACGTAGCAATCCCATCATAGAAACACCCCCCGGACTCCGAACAAGAAACGTCCAAAATGAATCGATCGAGCAATAGACCATGGTTTTGGTTGCAGCTGCTATTCAACAGAGGGAATGGATTACCCTCCAGTAAATTAACATGACGACCCTGCCAGTTGTCGGGGTTGGAAGATGAGTTTTCAATAGTTTTCATTACAAATTTGTGATTTTCGGGGTCTATGTTTATTTACCAGAGGGTATGTCAAAATCTGCTGCATCATGTTGCTGTATTTGTGGCAGTCCAGGACTCCGGGAGCATCATCGCTAGGGATGGTCCCAGGGTTTGCCGGGGGTGTTTACAAGAATGTGGGTAAAACAATGCCATTGGCACCAAACCCCAGGAAAATCACCATAAATAGGTGATATAAACCAGTCCCAAATGGGTGGTTTCTCTGAGGTGATCTATCTTGTGGTTGGGCACATCTCTTGGTAGCTGGCTCCCCGATGTAATAGGGAATGTAGATATCCAAATCTCAAAGGGGGGTTCCTTAAATGGAGGTACAGCGAAACCACTGTTTAAGAACCGACTGCAATAAGAACTTCAGGGGTTGGATTGCTGGATTCAACCCTTTCTGTCAGCTAATTGAAATAAGAAGCCAAGGGTACCCAGGAATTCTAGCCACTGGTTCTTATTCCCCTTTAACGGGTATCAATATACCAACATTGATTATTAGCAGCTATTTCCCAAAAGAAAGATTATGTACCGCGGAAACGATGACAAATATGGCGCGGCCCCAGGGAAACCCGAACCCTTGTCACTAAGGCTGACGTCGACAGCTTCAGCCAGACACCAGCCAGACCCACTGAAGGTCATTTGACTTCGGAGGCTGCCCTTGGCTTGTTTTGGCGCCCAAATCAAAAAAAAATCGGGAGCCTATAGCTCTGTTTGGAATGCCTGCACCCGAAAAAAACTTTTCGGGACCTAAAAAGTTGTTTTCTTCCCCCCGTCTCCTTTGCAACCTAATGCCACACCAAAATGAATTGGCAAAACCCTCACCATATGAACCCCTTAAGAACTAACCGTTAAGAACTTGAGGGTACCCTCGTTCATAATTCCCATATTTTCCATCTATAACACTTGAGAACCCTAGGGTAGGCTGGAAAATTCTTACCCTCTGGTAAACTAACATAGCTATTGAAAATGGCCATTGATAGTGGATTCACCCATTAAAAATGGTGATTTTCCATAGTTACGTTAGTTTACCAGAGGGTAATCGGTTCTAATGGTTCCGCTGTCATCGTCATCCAAGTCTAACGGTGACGCCGATCCCCTCCTCTGCCCATCTCCAGCGCGGCAATAGCGGAGCCACAGGGTCTTGGTCTGCCCGGGGTAAGGGTCCTGCTTTGGAGTCCAAGATGATCCAATCTGTTGGGCAACTTGGTGGTTGACCTACCCCTCTGAAAAATATGAGAAAGTCAGTTGGGATGATTATTCCCTATATATGGGAAAAATAATCCAAATGTTCCAAAACCACCAACCAGAAATGGTGTCCCAAGTTTCTTTTAGATGATCTTCCCATCTCTCTTTGAGAGATCTGAATGCATGTGGAGCAGATCGGAGGACCATTCGCAGTGGCGAAGATGGATATAGATATATATATATATAATTATATATATATGTGGATATAATCCCCCAGAAATTCAACTTTGTTTCAGGTTTTCGCGTGAACAAGACACTCCAAGTTCTCTGGATTCGAGGCTTCTTTAAAGGGAAACTAGGGAAACCATTCCTGCCATGACCCCATCAGCATCAGCTCCTTGATCTCTAGCATGCCCAAACTCAAGGGTCTGCCTGACTCGCGCACGGCATCCGGGGTGAAGAGGTTCAACCCGTAGCTCCCCATCATCACCTGCAACTCCTTAAGGCGCAAGGGGGCTCCGAATCTGCCAGAGATAGTTGGGAGACGTTGGGAGTATCTTTCGGGGATGACCTTTATCCCGGCATGGGCCCCTGGGGGCGCAAACCTTTAAGGTGTTCCTTTTGAATCATCCTGTGACTCTGGGCCCTGGCTAGGTGTTTTCGAACCCCAACCACCCGGTATCTGTGAAAGGGACTCTGTGACTGGGTGGGAATGTGGCTCCAAGGCTCATGTGCAACGATCATGTACTTCTTCACATCTTGCCAGCTTCGTCCCAGCTCAGCGAATTCTTCCTGCCAAATCTCAGGAACTTTGGGATTTGTCAGGTGGTGCTGAGGCTCTCAAGGGATTCATATCAGCATCACCATTACCATAAATGCGAACGGCGCATCAACACCCCCGAGGAGGATAAGGAAATTCAACTCCTAGGGTCATCGGGCTGCTACGGACCTCACAATAGCAGAATTCTGCCGCACAAGGTTATGGATTCAAGCCCAGATTCTGCAGGACTTGGGCACTCCCAGCTAGAAACTAGCTGGGGGACTCAGGTGGGTATCAATGGATGGGGATGATCACACTTTCCTGGAGGCTGGTAACCAACCTGCACCCAACAAACAGATCCAAGCTGGTTCGAATCGTTCATCGCCCTCTCAGTCACTAGAGCATCAGGCAGCATCAGGTTTTCCCCTCAGAGTGTTTCAACCAGGGCCCGGAAAACTGAAGATCCCAAAAAAAAACACCACCAGATTGAAAAAACGAACAAAAAAAAAATGCCTCAGTTGATCTCAGTTGCCTAAAGAACCTGCCTTTCTTTTGGTGATTTCCCTGGATGGCCATGGCCCGTTGCTACGCTGCGCGCGACGCGCCTTGGCCTTGGCCAGGCTCTCGGAAGCCTCGCCGGCGTCGCCTTGGACGATGATGGCATCCAGGATGCCAGGCACGGCGCCGCAGCGGTTGAAGATCTGATCCGCCATCAGTACCGCCTGAGGTGCCCAGGGGGCCCGTGGCCGTGGGCCGCTGGGGGCCCGTGATGTTCTTCAACTTTTGGCGATTTGGGGATTTGAATGAGTTTGATTGATTTTGATTTTTTAAGCCTGCTTGAAATGTTTGGGAAGACTCCAATAACACTCTAGACCCTGTTTCGCAAAGCGCCAATGTGCCGTGCCTGACGATGCGTGACTGGATGCAAGCTGCGGCTTAGGATGCCCGCAGTGATGACACGGCACGCTGGTAAGGTGATGAGGTTCGGCTTCACGACGTTTCCTGCACCACCCGACTCGAGCACCTGACGCGCGTGGCTGGTAGTGGGGTCAAATTGGCTATGCTAAGTTCTGGCATCATGGCACTACTGGACGTGTCGAGCTGTCTGAAGGGACGAAAATCAAACAGGTCCTAGAGCCCCTGAGATGTTTATCCATAGGCCACAGCAACTTGCATGGAGATCAACTCGTTCACCACAACATGCTTTTTCGTTGAGAAACACACTGTTACCCCACGGTTCGGTTCAACTTGACTGTCGCCAGCACGGATCAGGGCACCCACAAAACCCTGGAACTACCACCAAACAAGAGATTAAGCCCGCCCCTAGATCAGTTTCACCTTCAGCAGAAGTTTCCATTGATAGTTCCATATAGTTCCCATGACGTCACTTCCCATGACTTCCCCCATGCCCCCACCAGCGCCGTAACCCCCGTCACCGGGCGCCTGCTTCCGCTCGCAGCAAGCCTTGCGGAACGGGGTGCGCTCGATGGAGTACTGCGCACCGTGGAGGTTGGACCACTTCCAGGCCTTCTCTTCCTGGAAGCGGCCAGGAAAGGCCCCTGTGCTTGGATTTTTTTGGGGGAATAGCTTCGGAGAAGATGAAACTAGATGCTAAGATTGCTAATGATAATGATCACTTCTGGCCGAGACCCCAGACTCCCAGACTCAACCATCCCCGCTACCTCCGTAGCTTGTGGCGCCCCCAACCACCATGCATCGTCCTTGTTCCAGCCGTGATCTCCTGCAGTGAACTTCTTGAAGAGTTGTCCCGTCACCTTGTCCCTTCGCATGGTGCGTTCCCAATCCACGTACTTTCCCACCTGGCAAATAGCAATGGGAAATGGCACCTGTGATTGATGTCCGGACTTCGTGCTACCACACCGAAACCAACATACCAAAAACAGAAGCCCACCCCGTGGTTTCGGGAAAACATCTGAAGCATCGTGCCGGTTCCAAAGATTTCCAAAGCACGTGCCGGTCACATCTACCTTCCCAACTTTCTAGATCTTTCTAGTCTCCTCGCAAAACTTCTATCTACTGCCCACCTCGTGCCAAGTTACTTCCCTCATCTTACTACATGAGAGAAAAACCATGTGTTCACCTCATGTCTGAACTATATCCCTATCATTCCCTATCTATCGCATGACCCACACAAATAAACCCAAAAAAAAGGTATGCAAGCAATCAACGTAAGATCTATTAACAATGAACATCAAGCCCCAAGTGCTAGTTTCATATACCCTCTGGTTACATAGCCAGCTATAGAAAACCCCTATAGTTGAATTGTTGGATTACCAAATATTGTGATTTTCATAGCATCAACCAGCCACCATATCAGCCAGATCCGGCCTTCGGCGCCATGGCCAGGGTATTGGAGACCTTCCGCATGGTGCTGCGGGGGTCCCATCGTTTCAACTGGACCTTCTCTCCGCTCTCGGTGTAGGTGTAGATCTGCAAGGGCTAGCGGCGCAGCGCTAAACGAAGCCACGAGTTTACACGCGGTTTTGGGTGGAAACATCGCTTTTCTCACTAGTTACAGTCAAAATCAAAGATTTCAAAGTATAAGTTGTAAGTTGGTTTCAAATTTAAAAACATCAAAGTATGAAAATATCCATCACACTAAGTCGTAATTTGCCTTCGGAAAAACATATCCTACAATCATCATTAAAAAAAACAGGTATATAAACCTAGAGTTATAAATTATAAACCAACTTGGCTAACTCTGGGGCACCGGTAGGAAGCAGCAGCCCGATCTGAAGTGCTTCGGAATTACATCCAGGCGTCAGGTATCATCTGGGCCCATGTTTTTTCATCACACCAGCCATCAGCATTGCGGCGGGAAATTCTCTCGGTGGATCCAGCAATTTGGCAATTTGTTAAATCACACACCATTACTTTATATTTTTCAACTACCATCTGGTTATGACTAACATAGCCATGGAAAATCCCTCATAAATGGAGGTTTTAATGGGAAAATCATCTATTTCTATGGGCCATGGCTTCCATGGCTATGTTAAATAACCAGAGGGTATATTCAACCACATTTCACACCATATTTCAACCTTTGAGCTTACCATTTTTTTTCACAGACCGGGGTTTCTGGCGCACCGGCCCCATCCCCAGGGTAACCCTGGCGCACCGCCACACGTGGATTCTTCGTCTCTGGCGCGTCCAGGTTCAGGGTCAAGCTCTGGAGGTTGATGCCCAGTTGCCCCACTTCCTGATGGCTGGATGGCTGCGCAATAAATTTTATTGATTTATCTCTTGATTTACTTACTTATATTTACCTGTATAATACATATTCATATATATATATATATATGTGTGTGTATATATATATATGTGTGTGTGTGTGTGCATGTCTGTGTGTGTGTGTGGATCATTGCTCCAAACAAACGCCAAAAAGATGGCAGGTGTCAAGCTTTTCGGCTGTTGGGCATGGGCATAGGATGTGTAGGGGATATCAAGGGGAGTTATCGTTGTGTTTCATCAACAATCTGATATTTGGCAAATTGGGTGCATGTTTCTAGATATGTTTTTTTTAAAACCAACAGCTTATATAATAATTATATTAATTATATAATAATTATATAATAGTTACAAGTCTGTCTCAACATGGGGCGTCGCATAATTGTTTGGCCCACTCCCAGGACAATCGAACGGGAGTGGAACATGTTCCATGTTTATTTCATAGGGGGCGTTCCACTGAACAAAAGGATTTCCCATCGCAAAGCGGCTGCCAGCAATTCGCAGAGAGCGTCTCAAGAAACCCCCTGAGATGTGATTCACTACAGCTATGGAGAAAGATTTCAAAAGGATGGCCTTGTTGCGGTGAAGACATATTGTACCTGATGGGATACCGTTCATGGCAACTTTCCAGCAGACCCTACCCGCATCTGCAACATGTTGCACTTGGAACCAATATCTCCCAGCAAGTGCGACAAGTTAAAACCAGTGTCGGTCATTTGTTGCCTTTTAAAAGGTACCGGCTTTCTCCGCCAAAGGGGTCAATTTCCATCATCTATTTATATTGGTTGCCACCTTTTCTATGATACCCTCTGGTAATTTAACACAATAGCAATAAAAACGGCCATTTATGCTATTTATAATCTATTTATAGGTGATTTACCTATTCGAAAGTTCCAGTTCGCCATGTTACCTATTCGGGATCCTCTCAGAGTCCCATCATGTCCCATCTTTGCTGAAGCCGGCACTGCCCTGGCCCAACTGAAGCCCAGCTTCCGGTCTGCTTGGACTCTCAGGCATCCACTTGATATCCAGCACCATATCTCCCAGGTACGGTCTGACGCCATGCTCCGTCACCAAGGCGGCGTCGGTCTCGCGGCTGAAGCCCGGAGGAAGCTGCTTCTCAGGGCCCCAAACCGTGAAAGTTCTGGGGTTGTCACCCACCAAGGACATCGTCACCTCACGGTGATGGGGGATGTGACTTGGAGGGCATCTTTGAATTTTTTGGGGGGAATTTTGGGTGGAATTCTTGGGGTTTGGCTAGGTTTTTCATAGTTTTTGGGTTGGCAAAAATGTGATGTCGGACATGTACGTCTTTGGGTGGTCAAATTGTCAATTGATGTGGGGAAATATAGGAGTTGATACTGGATCAAATTTCGACCAAATGGATTTGAAAAAAAACAGGTCCCAGCGATGCGGTGATGCAGATGGAGGGACGATGACTAGGTGTCCCTCTCCAGCGCCGAAGTCCCGGAGTCTCAAACTGAAAGTTTGGGCTTTGAGGTGTTGAACTAAAGATTCTAATGATTCTAATGTTGGGCTATGATTCTAATGGTGGTATGTATCTAATGATTCTATCATTCTAGTTTGGGAATTAAAATGTAGGTACGGTATCTAATGATTCTAATGGTGGGTTTGGGAATAGCCGAATAGCCCAGCCTCAAAGTCCAGCGAATTTAAGGATGAACGCCAGATTATCTGGAGCCTGCTTGTTTTTGTCCAGGTATCTCATTATCTTCCAGGGTTCAAACTATGACTTTGGGATTCCCATGGCCATCCTGATGGCCAACCGAGCGACAAAAGGCACCAGGCTCGGTACAAAGACTTCACCCAGCACGGTTTCATGCAGTTGACTGGCTCCCATGGCATAGACGTAGACCTGCGCGATTCGGGGAATTTTTTCACTGAAGCCCCGGGGGAAAGATATGGACATCCCCTTGGGGGGTCATCAAGAAATTTGAAAGTGAAAAATGGTCATATGACAAGATGAAAGCACGAAGCAGTCATATTGCTTGTAGTTCCCGAGTTGATCCTGGGAAACCAATGTTTGCTGGTGCCACCAAAATGGCATTGTTGACCCGGGGAAACCAGCACCCGTTTGTCAAGTCATGCGACCTGCAAATGCAGCGCCATGGTTTTGATCTCATCATCCCTGGGTGCTTTGGCAAACTGGTTCTCTTCCTGTACGTTCTTGCCCTCGTTGCGCTCGATAATGATGTGCGTGGCATGGCTGATGGGGTTCATGTGCTGCAGGTTCCTTGGATTTGCTGAAAAGATCCTCAAAACTAGTGTCGCTTCACATGTTATCAGGGATAAAAATGGATGACCCCCAAGAAATGCGTGTGTTTTACGTGTATAGATAGATAGGAATAGATGGGAACAGATAGGAATAGATAGATATAGATAGATATAGATAGATATAGATAGATATAGATAGATATAGATAGGAATAGATAGATAAGAATAGATAGATAAGAATAGATAAGAATAGAAAAGAATAGATAAGAATAGAGAAGAATAGAGAAGAATAGAGAGGAATAGAGAAGAATAGAGAAGAATACTGAAGAATAGAGAAGAATAGAGAAGAATAGAGAAGAATAGAGAAGAATAGAGAATAATAGAGAAGAATAGATAAGAATAATAGATAAGAATAGAACAGATAAGAATAGAATTGGAGATGGAATTAGAATAGAATAGAATAAGATAAGATAAGATAAGAATAGATAAGATTGGATTAAGATTAGATTAGATTAAGATAAGATTAGATTAGATTAAATTAAGATTTAGATTAGACTAAGATTAGATTAGATTAAGATTAGATTAAGACTAGATTAAGATTAGATTACTGTAGATTAAGGTTAGATTAAGATTAAATTAGATTAGATTCGATTGGATTGGATTCGATTGGATTCGATTCGATTAGATTAGATTAGATTAAGATTAGATTAGGTAGATTAGATAGATTAGATAGATTAGATAGATTAGATCGATTAGATCGATTAGACAGATTAGACAGATTAGACAGATTAGACAGATTAGACAGATTAGACAGATTAGATTGATTAGATCGATTAGCTAGATTAGATAGATTAGATAGATTAGATAGATTAGATAGATTAGATAGATTAGATTAGATAGATTAGATAGATACATTGGATAGATTAGATAGATAGACTAGATAGATTAGATAGATTAGATAGATTAGATAGATTAGATAGATTCGATAGATAGGATAGATAGGATAGATAGGATAGATAGGATAGATAGGATAGATAGGATGGATAGGATAGATAGGATAGATAGATAGGAAGATAGATAGGAAGATAAATAGGAAGATAGATAGGAAGATAGATAGATAGATAGATAGATAGATTAGATTAGATTAGATTAGATTAGATTAGATTAGCTTTGAATTGATTTGATTTGAATTGATTTGATTTGAATTGATTTGATTTGATTTGATTTAGATTAAATTAGATTATATAGATTAGATTAGATAAGATAAGATAGATAGATAGATAGAGGATAGGATAGATAGACAAACAGACAGGATAAGATAAGATAGGATAAGATAAGATAAGATAAAGATAAAGATAAAGATAAGGATAAGGATAGGATAAGATAAGATTAGATAAGATAGATAGGTGGATAGTTAGTTTGATAGATAGATATATATATATATATGGATATAAATGTGTATACATATATATTTTTTCAGCTGCGGTTCTTCCCCATTTTGCGCATTTGCGCAGAAATGTGTGAAGCCGAGATGCTACAATGAAAAAAAGGCACTGGCTTCATTTTACCCATTTGGGGCCGTATCATACATTTGACCTTTCCAAGAGTCCCGTACGAAAATCCCCATGGCATTTCCAACATCTCCAGGTTTCGGCTCAGGCCCCGCGTACGAAAACAGGTGGAAGAGCGCCATGGCTTTCTCTGAGACGGTGCCCTTGGAACACACGATCAAGCCCAAGAAGAACCTCGGAACGCCACGGAAAATCCAATGCTTTTCAGGCACGGAAGATCACGGAAAACCCTCTTTGTTCCATGCTGATTTTTTGGGGGTTTATCCATGCTTATCCCAACTTTGGATGTGGAAACTGGAAACTCCCATGGAAAATGGTTGGCCATGATTAACATTGATTAACCAGGGATCTGACCAATGAATCACGGGACTCAGTGTGGCTGAACATGGGGGATGGGCACCCATAGAGTTACCATTACATCATGGGATAAATTGGGGGCACCATGTCAGACAAACTCATATGAAAGTCCGATAGCCAATCTTAAAAATACCATGTCCGAAGTTATTGCTTCGGCTGGTGTGGTTGAAATTTAGCACCACATACCATGGAAAGATCCACCATGTTTAAGAACGGTGTTTACCATCTATTTCGAAAATCGGGCCATGGCAAAACCATGGCTATATATGTCAGCCATAACCAGAGGGTAAATGGCAAAAGATAGTACCAAAAGTACCCCATCTGGGGATGATCGGAGCTTGGGGCCGATCCGGGGCCGATCCGGTAGCCATGGTGGCTGGAACCGCTGGAACTGTCAGCAGGGCTGACCTATGCCATCTTGGACATCCCAACACAGTGCCAGACGGGTGTTACAAAACACCCCCTATCGCACCTGCACAATCAGCCACTTCGAATATCAAGTCCAAGTTGGGTGCCTCCAGACTTAGGATGGAATGTGGAACTCTTTCCAGTGTTCGGGCTCAACATAGCGACCCATTCGCCATGGGACTCGTGCAAACTGATGCGCTTTTCAAGGGGAATGCTGAACATGGCAAAGATCTTCGCGGCATAGGGTCCCCAGGCCTGGTGTTTTTGGCCCTTTTTTTGACCGTGGGGATTCAGCGAGAAACTCAAAATCTCAAGGGGAAATGTAAACAAATGTCCATATGAATCATCTTTAAAAGTACCAATCAGATTATTTCCTCATATTTCTTCTACTTTACCCTTTGGACATGTAAAACTGATAATAGGAAGTCCCAATGTTCAACAGGAAAACTATTTGAAAAATGATGGGAAACTGCTACCAGCTGCAAATTATCCATTGGGTAGCTAAGTTAGTGTACTCAGTGTACTGCAAAAAAGGTGGAGAGTTTCATTGGGAAAGTAACCCTTCCGTGGTTGGATCACGCCTCTCCAGCTGCCTTTCGCACTTGCCTCAGTGCGACTCAGGTGGGCTGTGGTTGCAGCAGAGGGCAAAGCTGGGGAAAAATGTGCCTTGGAAGATGGTTTCTTGTAAAGTGGGTGTCATTTTTCCAAGGTCTGTCTGCAGTGTATGAAACTACATCATAATGTGTCCCATCAAACGATCAAAATTCCTCCAACTTCACCATCGAATGAAAACCAATCGCATTGTTATTGCTCAAAAACCTTGGGTTCATCAAGTTCACCTCCCAAAAAATCCCCAGCACCGATGATTTTCATCACCCCTGCTGCCCTCCCTGCTGCGGGCTGCTGATCCCAACTGGCGGAGTCCAGGTTCGGTTCCGCCATGGCGCCTTTGCAGGCGGGCACCCCCACGCTCCGCAGCACCGCCGGCGGCAGAGGCGTCTTGAAACGTTCCCCCAACACGGCGAACCAGGTGTGCACCTGAGACATACGTCACTTAAATGGGGCCCTATTCAGAAAGGGCTAACCAAATGGGATGAAAGAACTCCCGCAACTCAGGTTATATATCACTTGAATGAGATTATAAGCCAGTTGTAACTTTAAAGGGCTATAAGTGCAGTTGGGCCTATTAAGTTGTTTATGAGTATTGTAACCATTGTAATCACGCCCAATAAGTTGACATATATATATATACATATATGACCCCCATAACTATTGTTAACCAGTTACAACTCGAACTGCACCCCCTACTCTCCGAGAATCGTTAAAAAAAGACCATGTTCGTTTGAGGTAAATCATCTACAACTCAATGAGTTGCCTCTGGCGCTGTTAAATTAACAAAGGGTCAACAGAACATTGAAATGTCACATGGAAGCCCAATTTTCTGTGGGTCTGTGTGTTAGATGATTTTCCGGATCTGGAGGGGCATGGAAGAGCTGAACAAAAACTAAAATAAAGAAACTGATGGAGACAAAAAAAAGGGCGATGAATGGAGATTCTCCCTGACTTTTGGAGGGCACCTTCACGATCGGAATTACAACTATCAAGCTAAAGTTGGGAGAAAGCTTGGTAGATAATGGTAGATTCTGGCAGATGGTTAGCAAATAGATTGTCAGGGGCCCTCACAACCATACACTATATGGGGATCTGCGTGTGGCTCATAAATCTGGGCAAATAAAAATAATTCACCAACCTGAAATAAGGTGATTTGGGAATACTTCCCCTTACTTAACCACTATTCCAGTGAGGTTCCTCAGTATTCGAAAATTTCATCACCTGGTGCCACCCTTGGCTCTCTTGGGTCGCCGTCGAGGCGCCGTGCCCACCAGGCTGTCATCGACTTCTGCAGGGCTCATGCGCAAGATTTCTGCAGGCATCTGACGGATGATGCCCATCTTGTTGGTGGGATTCAGCTTTTCCTCGGATGGAAAACAGGTCCATAAAGAGATGGAAAACAGGCCCAAAAAAAAACAGCTGGCGATGAAATTTATTAGGTTTATTGGGTTGTAACGGTTGTAACTGTTTTTGTTGCTCTTAAAATGCCAGAAAAATATGGGATAAACATTGAACGGCACAACAAACATGTTCGGCACGTCCAGCAGTGAGGTCGAAAAAACAACGGAGGAATGGGATCATCACTCAGTGGGAAAAATCATTAAACGCCCGCAATCAAATATGTAAGTTTACGTGTGCATATATATAATTATTATAATAATTAATTATTGTGTTTTATTATTATTATTGTTATTGTTGTTGTTGTTGTTGTTAAACATAATATATATTTATATGTGTGTGTGTACATTGTGTATGTGTGCCCCTGCGTGAGTTTCTGACAAAAATGGCCGCGGTGCGCTCTGGAATTGCATCATGAAGTTGTTGATCACCTTGGTCACCTTGGCAGAGATCCGTGGGTAGTTGCTATGGCTAGTTCTTATTGTTATGGTCAACCATTTTTCACGGTGACTCATATATGATTTATATATATATGCATATGATGTTGATATACATGTAGATATAGATGTTGATGCATATTATGTGGATGACTCATATATGCATATGTTACATGTTGATATTATAAATGTAGATAGACATGTTGGTATACATGTTGATACTAACTCACAAAAATGCATATGATGTTGATATAAATGTAAATATAGATGTTGATATACATGATATTATAGCGTATGCTATTATATAGATACTAATGTAGATGACCATGATTCTAGGTCCTTAAATATTCGTGGACCGAGCCCTGGGATGACAATTTAGATCTTCCGCTGCGCCTGCAGAAGTTGAAGAGTACAATGGAACATGAAAGATGATATGTTTGAATTTCTAGGCTAAATATGGTTTCATAATCTGCAAAGTTGGGATATGTTGGGATATTCCATAATTCATTCCTTTGCTGAGTTGGATTGCAGCAAGGTCCAAGTTGCACTGCGGGTGGTGACACGCACATCTCCCGCAGTCGGCACGCTGTTGGTCATCGCCGATTGGTTGCTGGCGATGGTGGCGTTGGCGACGCTGCCAAGGCTATTGTTGTTCTGCGTCAAATCTCGAAGCACCGCATTCTGCTGCCTGGTGGCCGCCCCCCGCAATGATGAAGAATTCATAAGAATTCCCCAGTCACATGCCCAGTCGACTCCGACAGCACTGATATGCGCTGATATCACTACTTGGATGTGTATCCCAGCATGTGTTTAGGAACCACAATATACCCATATACCCTAGACATATATATATATATACATATACATATACGTATATCTATATATACTGCATATACATATTTATATATATATATATATACAGTGTATGTATATATATATATATATATGTGTGTGTGTTATATACCATATATTATATGTTATTATATATATATAGCGGCTATGTATAAGGTACACCCCAGCTATATGTAGGTTATAACCCACTGAATGGGATGCACCCCCAAGCTGCACTGAAAACAGCCGCCTGTGATGGAAGAAGTAGTGCTCCCAATTCTTCACCTCAGAAGCAAAAAGGAGGACGCGCCATGAAAAGTTCAAGGAGGATTCGGAAGTTCAAGCCATAAGTCAAAACTTCGATACGTACGCAAATCCAAACCATATCTGGCTGGTGGTATACCTACCCCTCTGAAAAATATGAGTTCGTCAGTTGGGATGATTATTCCCAATATATGGAAAAATAAAATTCATGTTCCAAACCACCAACCAGATCCAGATATATATATATATATGCACTTGCAATAAATATGCATATGGATATAACACACGAAAATAAATACATTTGGCAGTGTGTCAAAACCTTGTACCCCTGGTGAACATCAAAATAGCTGGTAAATGGATGTTCATCCCACTAAAAATGGTATTAATAGGTATTGATCCATACCCTTGTAATCTCATCACCATTGCTTCACCATGCATGTTGTTTCGTCGCGGCACGGAATTCTCGTAGTCCATGGTGTGCAGGGCGCCCAAACCCACCTTCCCAGCCATCTTGCTCTTGGCCTCGGAAGATCAAGAAGTCCGGTCCCGTTGTGACAAAAAGGGGTGCAGCAAATAATCCATGAATTCCGAATGCTATCTCTGGGTAGAGTTGTAGGTATGCATGTAATTATATATATAATTGTATATATATATGTATGGAAGCTACCCTCTAATAGTCAAACCTGCAAAATGAGAAGTCACCCATTTGGAGATGCTGGTTTTCGAATGAAACATGTGGGTGTCCATTGGCCAGTTCCATAAACCCATTTCGGCGGCATGGCTAGTCATTGGCTCTGCCATGGCTTGCCACATAGTACGGTAGGTAGGGTAGGTAGGGTAGGTAGGGTAGGTAGGGTAGGTAGGGTAGGTAGGGTAGGTAGGGTAGGTAGGGTAGGGTAGGGTTAGGTTAGGTTAGGTTAGGTTAGGTTAGGTGGGTAGGTAGGTAGGTAACCGCGCATCCAGAAACCCTGTTGGTTATATATAATTAGGGCAATGCCTCCAAAACAGTGATCAATCACTATACATATGTGGCGGCCATAAACCCAGCATCCCCCAGTCAGTTCAACTATCGCCATCTCAGGGACGTCATCCCAAAGCTGGTATTCCGTGGCCGCCACCAACTCCACCAAGTTGGATGGGTCGTACAGCGACTCAAAGAAGTTCACCAAACCTCGGCGCGGTCTGGTGGGGAGTTGAAATCACTAACAATCCCATTAAACAATGTAGATCCATAATCTCATAAAAGTAGGGCTGTTGATGATATATCTTAATAGGTTGATAATCTAATCCCATTCCCCACTCAAACCCCTCTTTTTCCTGCAAAATGAAGCAAATCCAATGGTAGACCGGGTTCTTGGGTGGTTGGGCATTGATTGGGGGAGAGGATAAACGGTCACAACCAGGATCAGCACATTGAGGGGTTGTTTTGGGACAAGATATACCCATGGGTTGTGGAAAATAGAAAGGTTACTCGAGAAGTAGGAAAAGGACATCGCGTGACCCCAAGGCTTTCAACAGGATCAACCGATACAGTACTGTAGCTGATCATGATGGCAGATGATCCATGTCATGATGATCATCTATATTACTCCCTAGTAAACCTTGGATCAACTGATCATGATCATGACGGCATGAATATTACTATCCAAGGTTTACTAGGGAGTAATATTCATGCCTTTCTCTAGATGAAATCCTTTTAACCGACAGAATGAACAAGACATTGGCCGGACGTTCATGCGTTTCTCGGTCAGGAGCCCACTCGTGGGGATGCAATTACATCTTGAAGGGTTCGGGTCCATGCGATAAATGAGTATATGGTCATACCCTCTGGTAAACTAACATAACTATGGAAAATCACCATTCTTAATATTTCTATGACCATGTTCAATAATGGTCATAATTATGGTGGCTATATCCCAGCTTATGGTGGCTAGAATCCCATGGTTATGTCCACCAGCAAACACCCTGCACCCCCAAGTCCCGGAATCCGGCCAGCAGCAGTTCTGAATTTCCATCGCGCTCTGGCACTTCATAATGGTCTCCTTACACGCGACCACTCCTGCGCCAAAGCCGAAAAGAGCTGTTTAGACCCCACAAACATCTTCGAAAATGAGCCATTTTCAGCATCGGAATGTGGAAGCATAGCTTAGGAGTGTTTAGGATTTAGGGCACCCCAAAATCTTGACAAGCGCCCATCTGAATGAAGAGCGGTTCGGTGCACCCCCAGTTGTATCCCCAGGAATGTTTCTGAATAACCACTTGCCGACCAAACTAGAAAATCGCCTACTGTAAATCTATGCAGGATGTTCTAGCCGGGTTAGATTGCCGGAGCATAAAGCTTGATTTTTGTTGGCAATACGTATGTATATATATGTGTGTGTGTGTAATATATATATATATGTGTGTGTGTGTATATGTATGTGTGTGTATGTATGTATGTATGTATGTATGTATGTATGTATGTATGTATGTATGTATGTATGTATGTATGTATGTATGTATGTATGTATGTATGTATGTATGTATGTATGTATGT
>Ga0126342_10005786_pt1 | contig 21723 bp, 19 predicted proteins | sample Cyp1metagenome_FD_92528 | JGI IMG/M metagenome (GOLD analysis project Ga0126342, IMG submission 92528) | Coral microbial communities from Lord Howe Island, Old Settlement Bay, Australia - Cyphastrea 1 metagenome | ecosystem: Host-associated > Invertebrates > Cnidaria > Coral ... | reverse complement strand
TATATATATATACCTAGTTATATACATATAGCTATATATATATAGCTATATATATAGTTATATATATATATAGTCATATAGTTATATATATACATATAGTTAGATATATCAATATATATATAGTCATAAATATAGTTATATATATATATACATGTTATTTAACTATATATATAACTATATTTATGACTATATATATATAATTACAATATATAATTATATACATATGCTTACTTACATAGTTATATATATATAGTTATATATATAGTTATTTATATATATAGCTATATATATATACATAGTTATAGATATATATATAGTAGAACTATACATGTGAATTGCTTGTATCTTACATGTAAAAAATCTTCAGAATAATGATTGTAGTCACGAAAGCTGTCATCGTCCAAGAGGAACCCACAGAACGATACAACTAAGCTGCCGATAGCAATCCAATTCATCACTCTCTGACCCTACTAATGTCTCCTAATGTGGCAAACCCAAGAAGTAAACCATAAATGACTACAAGTGGGTGGTATAAACTATCCTATCCTCAGTTGGAGATTTTGGGGACGCATTTGGGCCGGGCATCCGGGCATTTGACAAGACTTCGCGGATGTGGTTGGCTAGCTTGAGCTGGCGATGGGAGCGGCACTCGAGCTCCCGTCTTGGGGTTGTCCAAAATGTCACATTTAAAGTAAGCTTGGAAAAACATGGGAGAATGTTCTTGTTACTTGGGAAAACTATGATAAGCTATGTTTTTTTTGTGTACCCAAGTTTCAGACAGCCCCACATCATCTTCATCGTCAGACATGAGCAAGTGTTTCCCAATTGTTGCACAAAAGCAGGTTCACTCCTGGTACAAACCTGTCAGCTCTCTGTGCAGAATTTCAACTCTGATCCACTCAGATTTGTTACCTTACCACTGAAGGGCAAGGGAACAAGCCTCAAGATCTTTCTGGCTACCCCAGAAGTCATCAAGCTGTTTCCTTGGCAACGTGACCATGCACACTTCTGGGCACAGTACATGCGAAGAATAATGAACTATGCATCGTGATCTACATTTTGCAAAGTGAACTCATGAAACCTTTCAGTGCTTTCAGGAGTGCTTGATAGGGAGATGTTTGCTTCGGATTTGGGCCCTTGCGCAAACCAAATGTATTTCACTAGAACGACATGCAGACTCATACAGATCATCTGCGCCATTGTCTTTCCACAGATGAACATGTTTCGTAGTGGCGATTTGGTATGCGACAGCTGTTTCATGCAATGATGTCGATGTCATCTTGAACTCTGCTGACCTTCATCCCCGTGTTGTGCCAAAGTGACGAAGCTCCACAGTCTGATACATGTGCAGAAAAATGGAAGGAAGCTTCCCTGCTTGCGAGTATTAGTATTTCCAGAGAATTGGGATCAAATGAAAGTGGTGTAAAAATGTGTAAAATATCTCCTCAAAACAAGAGAATGAAAGAAATGAGTTGTTAGTTCAGGGAGACAAATGAAAGTGACACGTACCACAGAGTAGGTACAGTAGATGCAGGTAGACCACCCTCAACTCCATTTCGGTATAGTCATCTCCACCAGAGCACTCAAGACAGCTGAAAGACAGGTGACAATTGCTTGCCATCTTGATGTTATGTGGCCTCTCCAAAATGTTATCATGAGCAACAGGAAGGGGTCATCCGTTTCAAATTGGTTTTGGTTTTAGTTTCATGCATGCAACCGTATACGTATAATATCGTATAATATATATATATATATATAATATATATATATATATATCCATCATAAATCTGATCGTTAGCCTACTTACAGATTTTATAGTAGAGCAACAGCAACGTCTTACTTGGATTTATTCTGAAAGCCATGGGTTTCCAATAGTTGTAGTTATATAGTTGATGATTTATTTATTTCACAGAAACGTGTTACAATAAACCAATTGGTTTCTTCTTGAACAAACCAATAGCATTGGACGACCCAAATCGCCATCGCCAAGGCTGCCAAGGGGCTTGAATTCCTGCACCAAGCCCAATTTGTCCTGGCGTGGACGCAAAAAACTCTCTGGTCACCAAACCTGCCAATGCAAAAAGCATCATGTTTGATGGGAAAATACTTGAACATACTGGACAATAATCGTGTTCGTGTGGGAACAACATTGGAATTTTTCCTGGGAAATAATGGGGAACTACTGCAAAATCATGGGATATGTGGGTGATTTCATCATCTCCACATCCGTGGGGATTTCATCATCCATGGAAAAAAGGGAACGCGCCGCACCATAGCGCGATGGACATCTTTGGCCATCATCGTCCTTGGTTGAGAAGTCACCAGATCAGCTAATTGGTAGGGATATACTACAGGATATATATATATGTATATAATTTTATATAGCAACCACCAAACAGATAGAAAGGTAAATCCTCCAAAATACAGAGCGGTGTGTTTCTGAATCTTTTGGAGGTTCTATATTGGATACTTGATGGGAGATATAACCGATATTTGATATCTGGGTGTGTCTGAACAATTCTGAACACAGGGAATTTAACATGATTTCACCACCCCAGTTATGGCCAGCCATAAATAAGGGAAACGATAGTCAAAAAACCGTCAGCCTTAGGGTTGCCCCATTTTTCAGAAAGCCCCAAATATCATACTGTTGGTGATGTCTCATTCTATTCCCATCTTAAGTTCCCATTGATAGATGATTTTTCTAACAGATATTCATTCTAAAGCGCCAATTTTTGGTGGTCCAGTGGTCCACCTCGTCTCGCGAGGCGTCCAAAGGCGATCCAAGTCGCAGAATTCCATGCTGACTCTCTATCCTGGCAGACAAGTGGTCGCCTCGGCAAGACGTGACCCCTGGCGAAGCATCTTGGTGCATCCCGCCGTTGGTAAGTTTAAAGTGACCGCATCACTCACCCCAGTTGGAATACCCTCTGGTAAACTAAGCTAAACTAACATAGCTATTGACAATGGTGATTTATAGTGGATTTTCCCATTAAAAATGGTGATTTTCCATAGTTACGTTAGTTTACCAGAGGGTAATGTCATTCGGAATATCCCAAGATATGTTTTTCCAAAATGATTGAAGAGGCCGCCATCAATGGCCCGTCGAAATCTGCCTCTCAGATCTCTGGGTTGAGCACAGTGGTTCTGCATGCGAACGGCACGTTCCACAGTGGGTGCAACCACCTGACTGCACAGGTCTCACAAAACATCACAAAACCCAAACGTCGAGACCTCAAAAAGTCTTCATTTTTCGTCTTCATCTTTCCCGGCCATTTCCCACTTGTTCCAATTGGTGTTTTGGAAGCCATGTCCTACGCGTTTCCAAAACATCCGTTCTGATTCGTGCCTCCAAAACCATCTCCCGGAGCTTCACCTGCAACATGGCCATGATGGGGTTTTCGATTTTTTGACATCACCAAATCAGAGATTGATATGACTTGATCAAATCATTTAGATAATACTATACATATTATATTCATATCATATTATTTATTACAGATATTTTATCATACCTGATAGAAATGTGCAGTGACCTCAGATGCACCATGCCTCCAGTCTGGCATGTTTCACTTCATCCTCCTGCTTCTCCTCAGGTCACAGATCAGGTCACATGTGATCACCGCTGGACCCGAGGGGCCGCATCCCCTTGGCATCCCTTGGCTGCCGGGCAATGTTGGCCTCTGCCAGACTGAGTCCCGCAAGCCTCGGGGATCTCAAGCTGCAAAGAAATGAATCAATTAGCTGGGCAAGTATCGATTGGTATTTTTTTGATATCCAAAGATATCCAAAGATCAATTTAAACAGTCATTGGGTTGGTTTGATGGAACAATGATTGTATATATAATATGTATATATATATATACACATAGGAAACCATGGAAAACCATTCTTTTGACCACTACTTAATACATCTTGATACTACTTATATAATTTTATAAAGGTATTTCAATTTATTTCATAAGTAAATGCTCCTGGATTGTCCAAGTCACACATTTCACATGTTGGGTTCTCTGAAAATGCAGGGGGGGGTTACCCCAAATTCATGGCCGGGTTTTCTGGTGAACATTCCCCAGAGGATGACGGATGACCGATGACCCATGGGGCTCCCAAGCACTTGTTCCGCATCGGAGCTTCTGGGTAGCGACGCTTCCTGAGACAAATTCTATTGTGGGGTACGAGTACCACCTTTTTCAGGGTATGTCGTACGTCAGGTTTGGGATCATATGATATGGCTGTATATTATATTATGGTTGTATATATGGATGTATATGGTAGGTGTGTGAAATCATGTTCCCCATGTTTAAGGCCATAAATCTCCATAAAGCTGGATCTGTTTGATTGATTTTGACTTCCAGGTCTCCATACTCCAGTTCAAAGCAGGGGTCCTTAAGTCCAGTCAGGTCCGATTATTCATATTATTCTGGGTTCTTTCAACAAATCGACCAATTCTTTGAGACTCCAAGAAGGTTGAATTACAAATCACAGTGGATCGGTTCGTATCTGGGGATCCACTCCGTCATTGGAGCCACCTGGCATGACGTCTTGTAGATTCACGTCCAAGACTTTGAACAGTCGGTGTATTACAGCTAGATTGATTTTACTGATGCTTCACTGATTTGGTCCTGTGTTTCTCTGTGCTCTTTGGCTTCTTTGCAAGCGGTTCAATACTTGAGTGTCATCTCTTTGAATCATGAGCCTTGAGATTCTACCGATGTTCGTGCATGATTTGGTTCATTGATGCGTGCCACCTTTCTTGATACAGTTTTTTTTGCATCGGCCAGCTTTGTCTGAAATCCCAACTTCTTGTGGTGCATGACCAATTTTGCCAGGAATCCTTGCCCGCCTTGAGACAGAACACAAGGTGGCACACTGGCGTCTCAGAAGCCCCGTTGAGGTGTGGATCCAGCTGTTTTAGACATCGAAATAGGCCACCATGTTTTGGACTGTGCTCAAACCACTGGACTCATTGGGAGGACAACTGACATGATCTGCCATGCAACACCTGCCAATTCAATGCAAGGTTTGCCATTAAAACGATGCGGCATGGTGTTGCACTGCTGCCCTGCAGCTGAGAATTTTTGGTGTACCCCGCATCTTTCGAACGCCGCAGCATGACCCCCTTGAGCAAACGGAGGCGAAGTGAGGCAATGTATCAACTTCATGGCTTTGCTGGATATCATATCCATCACCGATTGCAAGGTCAGCCACAGGTTCTTTTTAGTCTTGGACCGTGTGCTGTGGTATTTTCCATTTGGTTTGGTCTCAAATTGGGGAATTGCCCCCCAAGACTCAGGCCATTTTGATCGGGAAAATGATTTTCTAAACCATAGGATCTTTGGAGACAAACCCAAATTTAAGGTACATGCGCCAGGCCGCATTCTTTGATGACCCTGGTGCATCGCTGGGCATTACAATGATTTTCTATTAAAAATCGGCTTGGAAGCACCGGAAAGCATAAGCAAAAAACCATCGAATCCGGTGGGTGGCTTCAGATTTCGAATCAAACATGTTGAAAGCACCAACTGGAAATCATCACTGCCCAACAAACATTAGCGGCCTAAGAAAATGAGGCAAATCTCTCATCCTCATTTCTTTGCATTCACACCTGTCAAGACCTTGGACCAGTCAAAATCGCTGCAGAGAAAAACCAGGAAACAAAAGGCATATGACTGGCCTGTTGCACATCACAAAGCTTTTGAGCCTTGGATGCCTACCTGATGCCTCAATGCAGTGCGTCATATACCGATGGATTTGTAGATTGATGACTTTAAGCATTTCACGGAACAAAGGCCATAAGTTTGTTACCTCTTCATCGGAGGAGTCATCGCTGTCTGTGGGAATTGCATCGTTGAAGCCGTCCTCCGGGTAGTGGGGGCACGCAATAGTCGTACACCAAAAACCAAGAACCCAGATGACCCCAATTTTGGATCAATGCTTTGTTTTATGGCTTAATTCTCAGCGATCCTCCCAAACTACGTTAATCTAAATTGAGTTGGCAAGCCTACTCTCATCCCAATACTCCAAGCACCAATAAAACATGAAGGACACATCATATTGCTCAAAACTTCCAAAGCACTTCACTCTTCGGCCTCACTCGGTGTGTGGCTCCGACTCTTCGGCCTGTCAGCAATCTCACTGCGGTCAGTCCTGCGAGACCAGGCAAGTGATCATTGACACATGACACAACAGTGGTTTCCAAAAGCAAAAAGGTCTTAGAGGGATGTCTGTAGTTTTCTGGTTGTAGATCAATTCACCCAGTACTTGCATGCTCCAGCAAGAATCTCTAGGTGGGCTCTATCCCCAGCGCTAGAGTTCGAAGTATTCCCATTTAGAAAACTCCCATGCAACCTGCTCGGGAGATGATCCAGCTGTTTTCCGTCCTTTGCGAAGCAGATGCATTGGGACTGATGCTCCGAGACTGGAGAGTTGTCCTTTGAGGAACACCTGGCAGACTGGGCGATTGCTTCGCTTCGGAACAATGCCGAAGTGGGGGAGCCTTGAGACCGTCGCACTGGCACGCTTCCGCCCCGACGAATTGCACCTGCCGGCGTTTTCCGGAACGTCTCTTGATATGTTTTTTTTTGCGAACATGCTCAGGTATCACCAGATGTCCAGATGTTCATAGTTTCATCAACCATGAGAATACTATAGAATCATCACGTTGCTTTGCCACCCATTGGCATCCCGGACACCTGGGGGAAGCCGTTCACCGTGACCTCAGGGTCGGCTGATGGTTTTTCACCTCCCCAGCATGCGCATAGCAAAGTCAGAGGTACAGGACCAATATCTCACAAAGGAAGGCAATTTCCAGTAGTATGACAGTAGTGTGAAACAACATAAAATAAATCTGTGTGATATAGGATTGCCACTTGCTGCCTGTGTATCCAGTTGGTTTGCTGCTAAAGGGATAGAATGTTGATAGCCTTTGCGTACAGAAGGTGAATGAGCACCTTCTCTGCGGGAACTTTCAAGTATTCCTACACATATGTAATACACATATATATATATATATGTATATGTATCTACTATGTATATATGTATATACTATGTATACAAATAAATGAATAAATAAATGGATGAATAAATAAATAAATATATATATATGCATATATATATAATATTATATAATATCATGATATACGACTATGCATATGTATAATATAATTACGTATATTATATATATATGTTAGTATTTTTTTTGTGTATATATATATATAATGAAATTTGTCCCAACCATTCCCATCATCACTGAGGAATCTACTTTGAAATGGAGGAGGTTGTGTCCTGAAGTTCAGTGGCATTCACTCACATATCTTGATTATCTTGTCTTATCAGTCGAGGCTGATGCTGTGGCCAACATCGCATGACAGGATATGACAGGAATCAACGGATTTTTCGGACATTTTAGGAATATCTGCAGGAAACATCAGGAAACTGAACCAACAAAAATCATGAAACATCAGGTTTTCATAGGTTTCCGGTCAATTCTCCTTTCATCCTCCAGGAAACGAGAGGAAATCAACGAGCCCAGCCTGGAATCACTGGAACCTCGGCCGGCCTGTGCTCCTGGACTTGGCAAACTCCCAGTGCAATAAATCCCATCGAATCCCATGGTACCTGACATCAATCCGATGAAGTCCGATTAAATCCCAGTGATCTGTCAAAATGATCAGCAAGCAAGGACGTCCTGCACCAGCACTACCGACGCTGCTGGCAGTTCCAGGCCGACTGCAGGACGAGTTGACCCTGGGGAATGGCCTACTTGGGTTGTAAAGTCATCCCCAACAATGATGATATGATGACTTACTTTTTTTCTTATCTTTTTGGGGGGATTAACCTATTGAGTACTTTTTGGGGGATTCATCTATTGAGTAGAATTGTAAATCCATCCCAATGTGACGAGCATTTACTTTGTTATCTTTTTGGGAGATGACTAGAGATGACTATCTCAGTTCCCAAGTGAGATGCCCAGCCTTCTGGGAATGGGCGGCCGCGAGGGGCAGGACCTCAGTGCTTGACGGTATTAGCAAGGTTGCCAGGGTTTCCATAAATGGGGGTACCCCAAAATGGATGGTTTATAATGGAAAATACCATTAAATGGATGATTTGGGGTACCCCTATTTCAGGAAACCTCCATATAAACATATATAAACCATGATACCAAGAAAACTCAGGGATGTCTGTGTGGCATATCTTCCTTCTTGGTCCAGGACTCCATTTCAGCCGGGACTGCCTGTCATCAATGTGAACACATTTTTCAATGGATTGGTTTAAGGAACATCTACGGGACCATGGTTTTTCCCATCAAACTATCTTCAAATAAAAGGGGTTCCTGTAAGACGTTCCCTTCAACCCAAGTCTAGGAAACATGGATATGCAATGATATGCATCCCCACGAGATTCCATTTGAACTATGCTGAATGGATGGAAACAATGGAACCAGTGATCAGACGAGTCATTTTTCGAGTCATGGCTCTCCCTGGGAGGAGCTGACCTGCATCACCATGTTTATGGTTGGCAGCACGGGTACACTGTACACTGTTGATCAACTCTGTAATGATGTGTAATGTAATTGTAATTGGTAATTAAATGATATTAAATGATATTAAATGATATTAAATGATATTAAATGATATTAAATGATATTAAATGATATTAAATGATATTACATGTCATTGGTCATGCAAATCACCTTTTCACATCTGCTTCTGAAGAATTTCTCATCGGCACGACGTGTCGTGCCTCTAGCTGCTCAATCCGCGTGGATTTTTCTGCGGATTGGGTGCGCAGCCTGTGATTTTGGTGACCCACGGCTTACCCGTAAGGCTTCCAATGTGGAGCTGGGAGCTGGCCATCTATGGCATTCTAAGGCCATCTAGAACAGTTGCCAATCTGAAAACCAGTCTCCAGCGTTTAGAAAGTGTGTCCAAATGAGGATTTTCTCTGGATCTTTACCACTGGCAACCACTAATACCTTCCCAACTTTCCCAGCTGCCATGCCTTTGTACCTCAGCTTCAAGCTGATTACATCGCGCATTCGCCTCACAGAGGACTGAGAGGACCCTCAGATTTTTGTACGCCACGTGTTTCCCCCAAATTTCCCAACAGAACCTTGCTGGGTTGCCAAAAAAAGAAACCTGACAGAGTATCAGCCTGTCATATTTTTTGTGCTCACATATGAAACCGGTCTCCAAAAATGATGGCTGCTGTGGTACAACTGTCTCAAGCCTCGTCCAACCGTTCAGCGGACTCCCGGCTACGCCTCACGATGCAAGGCATCAAATTATTTGGGGTGTTGTGTCAATATCTCCTATTAGTTTTCAACTGACTAAGGGCCAGTGCCGATCATTGATCTTCATTACACAGGATCAGCGACAATGAACTTTAAATTAATCAGCTGGTCATTTCATCCCGTTTGGGCTGAATTCATCTCATCTCATCCCGAAATGCTCACAATGTAACCATCATCCAGCTTGGTGAAGTGTAAACATCCTTTGCCATTTTGGCAATCCCCTACCGCATAATTTCGACAAGGACCCAGTTGTGGGCTTGGAAGCTGGCTCTTCATGTTCTTTCGCTTTTTCCTCAGCGAGTTGCTTCGCCTGAATGCTGGCAAACTTCACGCCTAAAACATGTGATTTGTGCAGGATACCGTTCCGCAAGAGCATCAAACATAACATGGGTCCAGATGGTTTAACATCCCAATATACCCGAAGCAGGAGCCATCAACGCTCCTGTGGTCAGATAGGTTGCCGCAGGCCTGTTGGCATTGTTTCAATTTCTGCGCTCCGTCGGAAGCATCGCGAGTTCTTTGCTCACGGCTTTTCAACTGGCCATGTGACATCAAAATTGAGATGCACCGAATGCACTTGGTTTGTTGGCCACAATAGGTTGACCTAAGTTGTTGTGGTTGTTTTGCCACATCCCCTTCGAAACGATGTTTCTCTTTTGGGGTCGTCCTTTACTTGAGATACTGACTGATGATGACAGATCAAACTCGTGAGTTGAACACCGGATTTGAACTTGGGGCTCATGTTGTCCCCTGAGCCTTTTCCTCCAACTGAAGACAGCGTTCCTCAAGTTCCAGTCTTCTTCCGCTCTCCTCCTCAGAAAGCACAGCACCAAATCATCCATTCACACAGCATAGGCAAACCAAGAAATGTTGACATCATGGAGAAGTGCATTGTTTTTTTTGGTTGTTGCATTGGTTACCCAAATAAGGTTTCCCAACACATATTATCTATGAATATAGTGTACCCCAAAACAGTGGTCTTCGCGCACCCCAAAACAGTGGTCTTCGCATTAAATGTCAATGACTCAATGACCATGAATATATGTTGGGATGATTGGGGCATCACCGCTTTAGGTATCCCTTACCACCATCAACTTGTCTACATGGAGCTTGCCTCAGAAAATGGGGATGCCCCAAAATGTCATTAGTTTTGGCAGGAAAAATGACAACAACTATATATCAAACACTATCAAAATTCAAACCCCAATTATTGTCAATAGTATTCCAAATAAAACATAACAAAACTACTTTATCACTCAGGGGTTGTCTGAAATTGAGTACTGTACCCCCTTCCATCCATTGGTTAATCATGTTTCCTAAAGTGGCACAACTGGGGGTATTCATCTTCATACCAGTAAACTTTACTGATGAATAAACCATCATAAACCTCTATGAAACTCCATTGCTGGGGCTATTCATGGCTATTCCATTGGTTAATGACCATGGCCATGGCCCATGACCGTCGACGATCGACAGCCCCGTGGTTTTCGGCATCCCACGGCAGCCTCGTAGCGTCGCACCACATCCTGACCTCCAGCCTTCAAGCGCTGCAGCTCCCCTTTCGAAGCTGCAAGCTCCTGCGCAGAAACTCATGTGGTAAACCATGGTATTGGATGGTATTGGGCCATAGATCATCTCATTCACCAACCATTTGGGGATTATACATAATTATACAATAACTTAGCATAACTTAGTGGGATTTGATGAGAATCGCTCGTTTTGAGGGGTGCTTGAAAGGCCAAAAAGCGCGGTTAAAACCTCCGATTTTCCATTGATCCCAAAGGTTGAAACATCGAAGATCCGTTACGAGGGGACTATCTAGGCCGGCCATTGAAAGGCAACCTGGCAGCCCCTGAGAAATGATGGAGTTGGCCAAAGATGTTCAACGAGTGTTTCATGAAACTCAACGCATCAAAACTTTCGCATCAGGGTCACCAACAGCTCTATCAGCTCTCCCTCGGCCGTGGCCTTGATTAAAGTCTGGGATTTCTGCTCTGCCTTTCGCATTTCTTCCACCAGTTTCACAATCTGTGCCTTCCACCTTGGTCGTTTCTCAAGCAGCTGATCTTAGCTGATCTTAGCTGATCTTAGCTGATCTTAGCTGATCTTAGCTGATCTTAGCTGATCCCTTCCTGCCTTCGACCCTCATCCCTCAGGATCCCCAATAAAATCCGCAATCACCAAGGCTTCAGGACCCTGGGTGTTGGCACTGCTCTTCAGCACGACCGTGTTGCTCTTGCAACCTCAGGAGTTCATATCTGGCTGTCGCACCGGAAATACACGCATGTGCAAGGATCCGCTCCTGTTCCTCCAGCCCTATCAGGCCGTGGTTCAGTGGTTCATTTCCTTTTAACACCTCCAAAAAAAGCACATGCAAAGCCCGGAGCTGCTCCAGAGCACCACTGGGTCTTCGCACTGCCGCAACTCCACATCGCGGTCTTGCAAAGCTTGCTGGGCAAGACCACCTCATGGCGAGACCGCGAGACCGCGAGACTCAGAAGGATTTGTGTAACATGGAAATACATGGAATCCCCAAGGGACTGATGCTTCAGAGGGTGAAGTGAGCTTGGTTTCGGATCTATCCAATCTTGGCAATGTAGAACTGTAGAACAACTCGTGATGTAAAGAAAGCGGGAGGTCATTCACTCATGCATGGTCCAAAATGAGTTGCATAGGAGATCATAGGAGTACAGATAGCAAGAACGCAGTTGAGTGTGGCTTGCAATCAGGAGCCTTGAGTTCAGAAACTGTGCTTTTGATTTGAATCTGTGCTGTCACAAAACGGGTCGCTAAGATTAATGATTACAGATGAAAAACCTTTTGAGAGGCACAAATGTAGCACCAATCAATGATGGTGGTTCGAGACAAATAATTGGCTGATCTTGAGTCAAGTCAAATCCCCAACATTGAGCAGCCACTTAGATATTGGCTACAAACACGTTTATGGCTTATGATCTTTTACTGTATCTTGAGTTTTCTTCGTGTTGCTTCTTCAGGCATCTTCAGGTGTTTAAGCACTAAAGTTGCCGGTGATTGTTTTCCAGAATCCCTTTCAAGTCACACATAGGGAACCAATCGTCCAAGCCTATGACTGGCCAATCAACTGGGTCTCATCACTTTTCGACTGCAAATGCCAACTCACTCGTTGCCATCGAGCTAATCTCGCCCATCAGCTGCGATGAACTTATGAATTTCATTGCCCCATGACATGCAACCAACGTGGCAGCCATACCTTGAAACGCCGGGGTGATATGGTTTCATGATGCAATGAGAAAGAAAACACTTGGGAAGCGAGTTTCATTCGAATCTAATGTCTCAGAAGTTTAAAAACTTCAAACCGCTCAACAATGCTCAACATATTGACCATTGCGCCCCAAGTAGAAAGAATGTAACGTCTTGCATTGACTTCCGTAGATCCAAAACTGAGAGACAAACAAACACATTCAAAAACAACCTGAGAAATAGCACGAAATAGATATAGGCCGCAAACCACATCATCTCCACCCAACTCCTCCAGCAATTGCACAGCGATCTGCCAGCGCTTTGCTGCAGCACAGCTCTCCAGGGCTGCCCCGTAGAAGGCCGCATCGGCTGGGACGTCCTGCTGCAACGCCCTGTGGAGCAACAGTAAGGCCACCTGGGAAATCGGGGTCGACCCCCAGGCGTCCCATCTTGCGTTTCTGTTTTTGGCTGAGTGATGCCTAGTGATTCCTAGTGGTTTTTGGATGTTTTGGTGAGTTGCTTTCCATTCACCACAAGTGTGTTTTTTTTGGTGTCTTTCATTGTTTTTCGTGATGTTTTTGGATTGTCTGCAGCCAGAAAAAAAACCTCGGATGGCCCTTCCTGGACTTATCCAACCAGATTTTGTCCTCGGGTGCCCACCCGATCCTGACTCCCAGCCGGGGCACTTGCCAATTCTTCATTGCAGTCACGGCTGACGTCCATGCGATGGAATCCCAGCCCAGAGCTTTCAAGGTACCCAGTGATGCCAGTGACACCAGTGACACTTGCCATTGCTTGGTGCGTTCCAAGATGGTGAGCATCACGCTGTAACTCACCTCATGGAAGACTTACCCTCCAGTCATACAAATTCCGAAGATTCCCCAGCTAGTTCGATGATTTTCCTAGCATTTTCTAGCTATAAACCTCCATTTTTTTTCGGACATGTCCCATTGCCACGTTTGGTTACCAGAGGCTATAAGGGGTTGTCTGAGAGATTTGGGGACAATCCAATGATTAATCACTTCCCCCATTAAACATTAAACATCATTAAACTGACCATAAACTGACACAACCAGCACGTGATGAGCAACTGCCCATGCATTTGTAAGTAGAGTCAATGGCAAACTATACTCGCAAAAATGGTGAGGACTTCACGTTTTGTGGGCCTCGTCTCTGCAAGGTGATGTTATCTTGAGAGGACAATCTAAGATTTCCCGGGTTTGATTGGAGAGAGGTCCTGTTTCAAAGTTCTCAAAAGTTGATACCAAGGCGTTGCCATCATTGCCATCATCATCGTCCTCCTCCTGCGCGCCTCATCAGGTTGAACCCTGTGCTGCCCCATAGAACTCAAAAGCTCCAGAGCTACCTTCCACTGCTGTACTTCCTCACAAATGCTCATCATGACAGAATTGTAGCTGATCTCATCGGTGACTGCTGTAAACTTCGGTGCTCTCAACATGAACAGCGGTTGCGCCCAACAACCATCACAGCTGCTGCCTATAACAGCATTGATGCTGAATGCATTCGGAAGAACCCGACGAAGCGGCATCAAACTGAGCTGGTGGAATGCACCTTCCCATCGATCAGCTTTTTGAAATGCGCTGAGGAGTGCACTGATTGTGATTGTGTCCCTTTGAGAACTCAAGGACATCAAAGTTCCTGCTAGTTTCCACTCTCTGCCCTTCTCACATGCGCTGATGAGAGCAGAGTAGGTCAACTCATTTCCCACCACTCTGTACCATTGCATTTCTGAGAAAAGATCGAAGGCTATCGACCATCGGTGCATTGCAGATGCGATGGCCGATGAGCTGCTAAACACATTCCTCATGGGGATCAAGTCTGTGCATACCAAAACAAATCCATGCGAGAGCTACCGAAACGAAACAAGAATAAAGATAATAAATGATAATAAAACATGTTTCCTGCAATTATCGTTGTTTTCATACATGCGTTCGTTGCTGTCTAAAATCTACTCCTTTCCCAGCGAGATCAAGTGAAACCAGTCAAAACTAGTTCGGCTGCAGCAAGGCCGAGAGGCATTTTGATCCCCAGCGTGCGCATGTGCCGCAACAACTCACACGCCTCTGTCCAGCGACCACTGGAACTGGGTTGCTTTGGCTGCATCCGCGCGCACGCTTTCTTTGCAGCACTGTAGGTCACGTCATTCGCAGCGACCTGGGACGTAATTCGCTGAATAAGAATCAACAGAATGATCAGTTCAGCTGCAACTGGATATGAATTCATTGCATATTGGTTGCTCCCTGAAACTCACCGACAATTTTCTGTTGTGATATGTTTGGTATGTGAGACTTGATCCATCGCGCCTGAGAGTCTGCCATTTCCTTCAAGAAGTTCAAAGCACATTCCCATTTGAAAGACTCGCCACATGAAGAGATGATCGCTGTGTAGTGGAAGACGTTGTTTTCCTCGGCTGCAACGAGGGGTAGCAGGTTGAAGTTTTGTTTGTGTTCGTTCCATGCAACTTCATGCAACAAACCCAAAAGCCCCAAAAGGGGATGACCATCCTCGTTATTGGGAAAACCAACCATGTAACTTGACCATGGCACATATGCTGTCCCGATATATCTCTATTATATCCGTACTATGGTTGGTTCAATCCCATCCTTGCCATACTTATCCATTAACAACTTACGAGACATTTTGGGGTAATCTCCCTATCGTGGCCCTATCGGAATATCATTCCTAGTTCTATCCTTCATTTATACAGGATTCATATAATTATAAATGGATTCATAATCATATTAAAATATCAATTTTATCCATATATATATATCCATAGATATCTCCATATATTAGCTGCCATATTCCCCAGAATTCATAGTCTCCATAAAGAAACTGCCAGGGTTCCAGCAATGTGAGTCTTATCTTGCGCAAAAGTTCCGCAGCTTCCGTCAGCTGATCGCCTCTCAGCTTTGCCAGGGCGGAAGTTGCCACCTGGGGCCTCTCAGCAGATTTCCGGCAAGGTTTGTCCAAACATGATATGTGTATATACTATGTATATATATATAATATATGTCATTCTCAAAGCATTCAGGTGTTGTCTCATTGCATTCAGGTGTCATGTTTGCAGCAGGGCAACTGCACGCAATCATGTTTTGGCTAACCGAACATGTCACAAATACCTAGGGTGATGGTTCCACTGGAACCATCGTCCTTTGTTTGCTTCGGACAGCTCTTTATTCAGTTTTTGGAATCTTCTTGGAGATCCACTGAGTCAAGCTGATGCTTAGCACGCTTACAGGGGGTGATGGTTCCAGGGGAACCATCGTCTTTGAGAAGTGACTTGGTGGAGCCCACGAAGGACGATCCTGACATGCAGCAAAGGGATACTAATTCAAAACTATCAATCCATTTGCGAAACATTTTTGGCAACTTGATATTTTGCAAAACTAAATTTTTAAAATGTGGCATCACAATACTTTGGCAGCATGATATTCTGGCAACATAATATTCTGGAAAAATGATAGTTTGGCAAAATGATATCTTGGGATACACACCGGCCGATTTCCAACGATGACTGCAGTTTTCAAAAAAAAACACTTTGCAAAAAAAGGCTCCTGAAACAGCCGCAATTTGAATGGCAGGGGGCAACAGCAGCAGGAACATGATTTCAACGCAAACAAACCTGCAGGAAACCGAATTATGTGCTGGTAATGAAAGTCTGATTTTGATTGACTAATGAAAAAGGCGAATGCGCTGTATTGTTCACTGCGCCAAAGATGGTGAAAGATTGGGTTGCGTTTTATCATCACGGGTGCCGGGACGCCAGGACGCCCTGCATGAACATGTTTTATTTGAAGTCATGCACTGCCCATACCGGTTTTATCCGGTTTTTCAGCCAAGCTTGAATTTGAGATTTTTTGGTCATGAAAGCCATGTTAGTCGATCTTTCTATGGGTTTATGGTGCGTGATAAGGGTCACAATTTGCTACTGTTGCGGTATGAGCATGGCAGTGCCACTGGCAAACAGTCCAACACTATCATTGCAGCACAATATCATGCAGCACAATTATTCGAATCATTGCGCAGAAACACAATACCAATGCAATAAAACCATATATAAAACCTATAAACTTTCATTGGATTGAAGATTACATTGTGCATGGTGCACCTTAGTTCAGCCTTGCAAACCGTAGAAGGCAAAATCCAGAGCATGACTGTGTTGCAAAAATCAACGAAAAAAGCGCGTGCAGTTGCCTTGCGTCTGAGTCAAACCGCAAACGTAAAACCTGAATGGAATGAGACAACACCTGAATGCTAGGAAAATGAGATATATAATATAAGATATATATATATATATTATTATATATATTATATATATACTATTACTGTATACATGTGATGTAGTGTGTAGTGTATATGTGCATAATATAATTCGTTTATTCAAGTCGCTTCACGACGAGAGCCGCCCGCACCCAGAGAATTGGATAGAGAGGAAAGGAGCGGGCGTGCTTGCCAACCAAAGCCGACTGGGGTCAAACCTGGCCGTCCTTGGCCATATGGACCTCAGCTTGGGCCGAAGTTGCTCCGGGTCCAAGTTGAAGTTGCGCCATCTTGGAGCCAAGCTGGGGCGAAGTTTGAGTCAAGTGGGTGCAAGTTGGGCCGAGGTTGGGGCCTTGCTCGCCAAAGTTGACCCCAAGTTGGGCCAATGTTGCGGCCATGTCGGATCGAAACGGTGCATTTGGACGATTTTGTGCCGATCTGCAAAATGTGCAAATTACCACAGTCCCTTGCACTTTTTTGCGCCCTGCTCTGTCGAAAATGAGGCCCCCCCCAGCTGAAGTTGAAGCTGTACCAGTCTGACAGATCTGTCCGGTCGCATCCACTGCTAAACTACCACGCCTCGGCACCTTCGGTGCGAGCAGATTTAGATATCTGATAGCTACATAGTATACTCCAAAATCTATCCAAAACTGCCAATTGAACGGTTGAAAATGGTGATGATCAAGTAATAATCCAGTGGAATAGGCGGTACAATACCCCACTTTCAGTAAGAACCATGTTTCCGATGTGGTTTTTTGATGTTTTTTGGATCAGCCCTGCTAAGCCGGTGAAGGACGTTGCCACAACCACGTGGTCCGCCTTGTCCACAGCGCCAGGCTGACAGACATCGACAAATCCCATCTGCACAGGGAGGATTTTCATCGTGTCTACAAGGCCCTGGTCCCTGACCCAAAAGCCTGCGGAAGGGGCCCACCCCGTGAAGCTGTGGAGAACAGACTGCGGGTACTGTTACTCAGATACATTCAGATACAATGTAGATGCTGAGATCTGCTAATGGAAAAAGCCCGTGTGACGTGAGAAGCAAATTACCATAAATTACCTGAGTCATCCCACATTGCTGCTGTATGTTGGCCAACTCACCGTTGCGCCGAAGCGCTTCGTGCCGGTCCTTGAGAGCGATCCAGGCAGGCTTTTTCCCATTGAAAGGAAGGGTGCAATGTAATGTCTCCAAGGCCTCCCTTTCAAGTGACCAATCTTTTAAAGATGACTATATTGTGAAACACATCCACTATCACTGCTTCACCTGTGACTTGTTCAGATTTCATCCAGCTTTCAAGCAATGGCCACAATATACTCGTCCTCCGCTAGCTTCTCATGTGCAGCCCGAAGCTGGGTGACCTGGGTCTAAATGCAAAACGCTAGGACGGGCTAGAGCTGGTGGGGAAAAAAATTGACAAACCACAACAAATCCCTCTGGCGCGACATGGATTGAGAAGAGCTTCTCACAATCTCAACAAATCCAGCCCTTGGGGTTGACGTGTCTGTCAACACGTCGGCATCCGTTGAGCTTGGCTTTGCGACCTCTTGTTGAAGCTCCTCAAACTGAGGTCGTAGCTCCTGGCAGCCAATGGGGGCTGTTTAAAATCCATTGGCCAAGGATGTTTGGGGGGATTTACCCATGGTGTACAGTTGGCAACGGTCCACAACTGCTTTACGGTTAGTACCATGGTTTCATTGTGAAGTGTAACCCTGTGTTTTTCTGGTGGTTTACCATGGTTTTACCCGTTTCTTCAAGAACTTACCAGTTACTTCCATCACAATGGTGACTCATCCCATGATTTTGAACACCATTTTCCGCAGCCAGATGGTCATCAATTGGGGATAATTCTCCATGGAAACAAAATCTCTGCCCCAATTGGGCATGTTTCAGTCCTCCAGCTCCTGTTGCATTGCTTTGCGACTCTTCTCCTCGCCCGCCAGCTGACATCACGATGATGGTCAAAAATTGGTTTCTTTGAAAATGTGTACCCTCGTAGCCTCAAATGTGTTTTTGTTTGGAAAATACAGTGATTTGTTTATAATGAATCATCAAATTGACGGGTACACCCCAAATTGCCAAATACTCTGACCATCTCTGAGCTGTGAAGCAATGTCCAAAAATTTTGGCCAAGTGCTAGAAAAGAAGGAAAACACCGCCAGGCACGGGGCGATTCAGGCAAGAAATTATACAAGTGATCTGCATGTATCTGACGGAATCTATCAACCCAAATGGTGTTCAAGAGGACATATGGATGGCATTGCCATTGGCTACGCAAAGTTGAAAACATTGATGTAAATTACAGCACGCCCAGACTGTATCACTGCAATTCTCCTCTTGCTCTGCTCGACTTCTGAGCTTAGCACATTTTCGCCTGGATTGTGGACAAGCGACCTATTTCCAGAAATTCTGTGCGACAGAAACACACCTCATGGACAAGAAGCATAAGTGAGCAGTGACAGCAACAAAACTCTTTGTTTGCGTCTAACATGTGCTAAATATCCTATGGTGGACAGATTGCTCCACAGCCTCTATGGCCAGGCCAATAAAAAATCTGAAACCTGCCCAGGGCACTCCAAAATCTCCACAAGTCGTCCGTTGATCTTCTCCTGCAGGTTATCCAACAGGATGAATGGGGCTCCAGTTGTCCTTACGTCAAATTGCTGCAGAAGTTGTTTCGCGTCCGGTTTCATTCTCCTAAAAGTGGGCTCAAACATTCTGCTCCAGACTGTTCTCGAGTCCAAAAGCATTAAACAATTGTCAAGTTCTTCATGGCCTCCTCCTGTTCGGCCATGGATTTGTGGGCTGAAGCCTCCTCTTTTGCCGGCTCTTTCGAGTACCTCCCGCTCCGCAAATGACCCCACGCTTCCAGGACTTGAAACCTAGGCATCCCAGTTCTCCCCCTGAACATGGTATGGATCAAAGCCCTGGTACCATGCTGTTCACATCAAAATACTTTGGACATGGATGTTCATCCCAACATTCATACAGAAAATCCATGAAAAGCATGGCTCGAAACTTGAAACCTCCAGGATTGTGAGGTAAATATGGTCAAACCAGGTTTAATCACCATTTTTTAATCTGGTTGATTGCCCTGTTTTTCTATGCTTTTCTAGGTTAAATCACCGTTGGGTTTCCCAGCACTAGCACCCCCCCGGTCTCACCGACTCTTGCTTTGTCGAGGTTCGTGCACCTGGACTTGTGCTATGGTGCCCTAGGATACGCTAACATAGATGTGGAAAGCCCATGCGGAAACATACGTAGGAAAATGATCTGGGTTTCCACATCTATGTTACTTTACAGGAGGGTATGCCAGTAATGTGTTGGAGAATATTGGTATCCCTGTATTCAAAGTTGTGGTATCCAATGGTCATTTGGATATATGGATATGGGGTCAAACAATAATTATATACTTCAACTCACCATTTCGTACATGTTTGATGGTATTTGTACATATTTGTCATCTGTAGTACAGCATTTCGTGCCCAAACCATTGCTGAGGATCCATATTCTCGAGTCATGGCTTTCCAACGCAAAATCGCAACGGCGGCTGAATTATACAGTCTCATTCATGTTCCTCCCAAAGCAGTTTGACATATGCGGATGGGTCAAAACCCTGTAGCCCTGGTGTCAAAATAGCTTTGAAACGCACATTCCTCTCCCATTCTGATATTCTTTATGGCTGTTGATCCATATCCATACTTTGACCCTGAACAAATTTGCTGCCCTTGGTTATAAAAACATTGAGAACCATGGAAAACCCATGGGTTTTCCCATGGTTTCCTCGGAAAAGTGACCTGAAAAAGCTATCTCTTGGTCACCGCACAAAGAGTCCTGTGCCCGGTGAGGCTCCCATGACCTGCCAGAAAATGTTACCATCTGTCAGCAACAAAATAACCAACGATTGTAGTCTATCGTATACCAAATTAATTATATATGTATATACTGTATATACCATTATGTGTAAATATATATATATATACATATATATATATATGATTATACATACAAATTGTATAAATACATTGATGTGGAAATGTGTTTACATATTATATCATATGAAATCATAAGATACATCTACCAATATTCCAAGTCGCAGCTGGGTCTCATGTTTTGTTGTGGGCGTTGCGATTGGGCTTTAGGATTGGTCTCACCGCAAATGTCTCTGCAGACACTCTGACAGAAGGTTTGTGTGACATTGAATCAGGTGGCTTCAAACAAACCTATACAGAAACGGCAAGCAGGAATGGCGCATAATTTTCCAGGGCAAACCAGGAAGAACACCAATTGAAGCAACAATTATATAATTATAGCCATTTCTAGCAATTACAGTAGATGCAATAAGATGCAATAATCAAGATCTGTCATCCCCATTCATCCCCCAGGTCCCGGATTTCGCCCATCTTCAGGCCCAAGATACCAGCCGCTTCCCAGCCATGGCTCCATGGACAGTGCACGGGACTTGGGGCTGTTTATGGCTGTTTGCCTGGGACATTTTGATCATTTTGCAAAAGGTTCTGGGTCGAAGTTTCCTGCTTTGGGGGAAGACCCAGCCATGCCTTCTGTTTTGAACAGCCATTGATTCTTCGGAGTTCTGATGTTACAAACCAGTCTCCACGACTAGCAGCTTGAGCTTGCCCGAAGACATACAAGGCGGGGGATGGCACGGGCAAGTAAGGAACAATCTGTGCAGCTTCAGGTGTCTGGGTCGAATATCTTTCAACAACCTCGGCTGCACTACAAGCTATTTGATATACAGTATATATATATATACATATATAATCAACTATTCTACCATTATATATATATATCCCTGAAAATGTTGTAGCTTCACAAAAATCCGCCCGCACCGAAGGTGCTGGGGCGTGATCTTCCGGATGGCACTCGTAAAAGGTTACAGGTTTACCTGGGGGGGGGGGGGGGC
>Ga0126342_10005785_pt1 | contig 21725 bp, 17 predicted proteins | sample Cyp1metagenome_FD_92528 | JGI IMG/M metagenome (GOLD analysis project Ga0126342, IMG submission 92528) | Coral microbial communities from Lord Howe Island, Old Settlement Bay, Australia - Cyphastrea 1 metagenome | ecosystem: Host-associated > Invertebrates > Cnidaria > Coral ... | reverse complement strand
CATCTTCAACGTAGCATGACGTATGTGCGCACGTGCAAGTGAACGTGCCATGGTGTGACATCATGGGAGTGCGCAAGTACATGACGTTATTACCCCACCCCACCCCACCCCAAGGAACATATATAAAAATGCCTAAAACGCTCGGACGGTTTTCAACCCGTAGGCACAAACATGGGCATTCAAGAAACAACAGTGAAGACTTATGCCATTACCTCCAAAATAGGATAAAACAGGTTGGGAGCAAGCAGGGAACAATGTCTATGTCGGATAGCACATCATCTGGAAAATGTCCATGTTTCCCTTGGGGCTCCACTTCGTAATCAGCATATTTGCCGAGGAATTCCCCAAATCACATCTGAAAAATTGGTTCTCCAAAATAAAAAAGGGAATGCCCCGAATAGCACCCATTTATGGCAGCTCAAATCTGAAAATGATGACAAACCCAGATGTGCATGGTGTGTCTCATTCTGTTTCAGCTTTTCCAGCGTCAAAGTGCGCGGACAACAGCACAACGCTTGCTGCCGGAAAAATGGAAATGGATGCTGGTGTTAAGCCTTGAGGAAGGGTTAGTGAAGAGGGTTGATTTTGAACGAGGGAATGTAGCACTTAGATCAATAAGTACCCAGACAAGAAATGTTAAGAATAAATTCTTGCAGGGGGAGCCCATCTAAGATTAGCCACGGATATGATAAGTGAACGTCATTGAACCTTGTAGGCATTTTTTGGAGGTGGAGAAAGGTACAGTCTTTGACACCTTTGGCCAGGGCCTAGCAGATAGTTCAGTTGAGATTGGATGACCAGACGGGATGAATTTGTTGGGTGATGTTTGGTGGGTTTGTCTGAAAATAGGGTACTCCCAAAACCCATATGGTTTATCATAATAAAGTTCCTTTTAAAGATTTTTAAAGGACAATTTATTTTGGGATACCACCTTTTCAGATGCAAATTCGGAAGCGAATTTTCCAAACATTTCGAATTGTTCTCTTGGATTCATCTCGAATTTCCAGGACCCAAGTTTTCTGCCAACTGTTGGTCAGTTGGCTACACCACATTCTTGAAATCCAGCGAAATCAAAACAGCCTAAGGTCCTCACCCGGTTGAAATTCTGGCGCAAAAAAAACTTCGTCGAAAAACTTACCCAACCTGGTTATGACATTCACAGGGCTAGCCATGGTATTAATATGGCCCTAATCGAAATAGATGGCTTGCCTAGCTATAAAATGGTGATTTTCCATGGCGAACTGTTAAATAAGCAGAGGGTAATCGTCATAATTCTAGTGGATGGTTGTGAAATCCTGCACCAGTTGGTAAATGGGTTTTCCCATTATAATCCCGACTCATTTACAGTGCTTCATAGGTACCAAAAAAAGTTCCAAACTGGTGCAGGACTTCGCAACCATCCACAGTAGTACATGTTACCCTCTGGTTATGTCAAAATAGCTATTGAAAATGACCATTTATAGTGAGTTTTCCCATTGAAAATGGTGGATCTTTCCATAGTTATGTTAGTTTACCAGAGGGTAGTACCATTTTTACCTGGCCACCTGAAAATTGCCAAAGATGTCCCACAGTTGTCGCCTGAGGGCGCACCGCCGCAGGACGGCGGGGAATCGATGGATCGATTTGTGAGTTGGAGGGTTGTTCTATCCATGAATAGTGGTGATTTAGAATGGTGATTTCATCTATCAAACATCATTATTCATGGATAAATCACCATTGAACATAGTGATTTTTCATTGGACATAGATGGAGATATTGGTTACAAGTTGCAGCTGCCCTGTGAAAAAAATCCCATCCCGCGAAAAAAAATGGACCGTTAAACACCCAGAAACACTGGGCAAAACTAGGGGATGAAACCACATATTTGGAACATTTTGGGACCATACAATGGGGATGCTAAATATTAGAGGGATGGGCAAAATGTGGCGGGTTAATGATCGGAAATTGGATATGATTTACACTTATACATGGTCTGTTGATGGTTGAATTGGGGGTATCAAACATTGTTTTTTTTCCGAGGGGTACCATCTGGGCGTTTCTCGAAGTTGCTCCCTGTAAACTCGATTCCAGCTTCAAAAAAGAGAAACTGTGGTAGCTTAGTGGGCTTAATTTTAGGACCCTTCCAATTTGTAATTTTGGGGAAACACATGATAGATTCAGGGGGAATGTGAACCCAGGATGTAGAACCACCTCAGTTGTTTCTGAGTCTCTGGGGGGGGGCAACATCGTTCGGTGCTATGAATGCTGGATTGAACTCGAAACTGATCAGCAAAGAAGTGGAATTCAATGAGCCAGATATAGATTGAGGTTGATTGAGGATTACCCTCTGGTAAACGAACTAACAGTTTGCGAACTGGAAAAGCAACATTTTATAGCTGGGCAAATCCACAGCCATTATTTCAATTGGGAATCCACAGCCAACAAACAATTTCCAACGGGCCTGCACTCGACTGATGGTCACGGACTGTTCTCTATGAATCCTTAAGGTGTCCATAGTCAAGTCTTTGAAAGATATTCTCAGGTACTCAAACATGGCACTGGAAGATTCTCCATTTGCAGATCATTGTCCCACTAAAATCTCAATTTATAGGGGGTTTTCCCAGTTTGATGAATCCCTTCCGCCTAATACTAAACCCCCCCAAATAATAAACACCTCAGGTAGAAGGGATTACTGGGAGGTATTTCAAGAGTGGATGATGTCCCAGTTGTCGCTGCAGGCACCACAGATACCCGCGACTGAGTCAGATGAGCAAGTGGAGAGACGCTTGCGGATCCTCACGAAGATCATTGAGTGGCTTGGCATCTGCTGATGTCCTGCTGTTTTTTGGGGGGCTCAAAGCATTGGCATTCAACATGAGTAACATATTTGAACATGTTTGAACATGTTGTGCATATGTCCGTATGCGTTTGTGAAACAAACATGTACCCAAAATTTGATGGTTTACTGACATCCTTTGTATCATTTTACCAAAGATTCTACCATTTGTATATCCATTTGTATACAGAGATGCAGATATCACCCAAACATTCCCATCATTTTTCCCATGATATAGCCATTTAGTTTTGTATACTGACAATGACGGACATGTTTCCCGGACTGTGGGTCCATTGGTGTACGCCGTTGTTGGCAGGTCCGGAAAGTTTTCAGACCCTTCGTTTTCCCAAGAAATTCTAAAAAAGGAATAGTTTACCCTATGATTATTCAACATAGCTATGAAAATCACAAATGTTCATTGGTAAAGATAGGTATACGTCCATAAATGGACAATTTTCCATAGCTATGTTAAATTACCCGATGGTAATCCCACAATTTATGGCAGCATTTTAAAAGGGAAAATTATGAGTGTACAACCAGCAGACAAAATGGAGTAGCCTATTCTCAGACAAAGACATGGACCCATGTTCTGAGAATCCCATGCGAATAGCATACGCTCGGAATCTGAACTGCATGTCCATTCTTTTCAGATGGCAGCCAGATGGCAGACCCAATTGTTACCAAGAAGGATAACTGGCAACATCAGATCATATATATATATGTGTGTATAGTTGTTTTTTGAAAAAAAAAACTACTAATGTGCTTTGCTGAAGATGAATGTTGTTTTCCCATTGGTTCATCCACTCTTTCAGGAATCTGCTGGGATCCATTCCTTCACTGGCTCAAAAGATGGTACCAAATGGTGGTTCAAAATCATGAAAACCGCACTTATCGGAAATTGTAGCCAACTAATTCATATGTTGTCATAGAACTACAGTACACATATACATAAACATACATACATACATACATTACATTACATTACATTACATTACATAACATTACATAACATTACATACATACATACATACATGCATGCATGCATGCATACATACATACATACATACATACATACATACACATATATACATACATACATACATACATACATACATACATACATACATACATATGTACATAATAATATATAAATATACCATGCTTGATCCATAAATTGTGGCCATGATCCACTTGACATGGCCCGAAGCGTTCGCAACTTCGCCGAGGCGAAAACCTCCGCGGCCCGACGAGTTGCAAGAGATCATGAAGGCAGGAGACCATCATGGTCCATAAAGTCGAAATCCTCATGAAAAACAACCATCAATAATGGACCATCTATTTGAAATCCCATAGAATGATCATATATATTATGATTTTTATTATATCATAATTTATCATTGTTTGGGGCAGTTTCCAGTAGGTTTTGAAAAAGTATCATTCTGAAAGGGGCATTGTTTAGGTTGTTTGAGCTCTAAGGCTCACTCAGGAACTGGCTAAGTGGGGTAATGTCAGTTATTATATGCTCCAATTCATTTAACTATTCATTGATGTTTGATTGTTTAATCATGGTTCAATGTCTCTTTTATTCTTGGTTATATATCCCAATATATCCCAGATTTCTGGGCAAATCCATGGTGTATTCTTGATTCTATCCCATTATGTATATATATATATACACATCCCGATGTTATATCCACAAAATGCCATGATTTGAACATTATTATCATTATTCTTGGTCATATCCCATTTTATCCCATTAATTCCAACCCTTGTTTCAGAGTTGAATTGGACCATGTATTTGACCCATCTTGTTTTTTTACCTTGGATCTGCAGGTTCCCGAGATCCGGAAAGCCATTGTACGAAGCTCAAGGGATGGTGGGATTTCCATGTGGATCATGGCTGGATCTCACGGAAAGAATTGGGGAAACTCAATGGCTACCCGGCCTGGTAAACATACAAAAACTATGGAAAATCACCATTTTTAATGGGAACACTCACTATAAATGGCCATTTTCAATAGCTATGTAACAAATTACCAGAGGCTATTTTTTGCCATTTTTTTTCCAAGCTGGCTGATGGTTGTGTTTCAATATTTAATCCCAGGGTCACGGTCAAAACCACCGACCTATCAGCAAAAATAGGTTTCGACACGGAGAGTTGATAAACATCAACAGTCTCTTCACTTTGTGATGAAGTCAGGTGCAACCTTTCTACATGAGCAACTGACTGGGTCTCTGGAATATTTAGCCTAGTATTTTGTGATAAGCTGATCACATCGTTATATAAGTCTGCCACCATTGAGAAACAAACATACTGGTCGCATGTGTCCATCATGTATTATCAAAGGTTTTGATCCAAGACCTCAAATTATCTCAAAAAAGTGAGGCATTTACAGTAGCTCGAAAAGATCTCAACACAAATTTGTACTCCAACGTACTGTAATTTGCAAAGTATCTCAAAACATTTCAAACACACTCATTTTGCTCTCAAAACAATTTCAAACCTAGACAAAAAGCATGGACACCTCTTGCACAATTTTGTTTCCAAGATCTGATACGAAGCTCTTCAAATATTGATCTTGAGCTCCACTGGCGAGATTTCGGAGCACCAGAGAAATGTCAAGCTGTGGAGTGACATCATCAGCGTCCCATACACCGACCCACCCCTTTGCCCCCGTTCCTTGCTGTACCTCACCTCAAAACCCATGACAAACTAAAATCCACTTATATTTTCCACCAAAGATGGAGGAACCATCCAGGAAATACCATTTTTTTGTGTCAAGCAACTTGATTTTTGGTGTCTCGTCGTATCACGACCCGCAGATTCGGGATATTTTGAGTATCACACTTATCAAACCATAGAATTTGGAACCATGAAAGATATATGGTTTGATACTCAAATGGCTTAAACATTTAAACTATTTACCCTCTGGTAAACTAACATAGCTATTGAAAATGACCATAGAAATAGTGGATTTTCCCATGAAAAATGGTGATTTTCCATAGCAAACTGTTAGTTTACCAGAGGGTATTGGTACTCCGATTTGAGTATCAAGATATAGGATTCTCATCGGAGAATATGGGACAAGAATATGCCAACATAGTCTTTCAGGGCCTGAATCAAGGGCCGTGGATGGCAAATGGATGTAAATGGGATATCAACATTGTATACATGTGTAAACATTATGGAATATTCTATACATAACCATATATATGTACATATATATATTAGATTGTTAGTATACATGCAGATTGAATATTTATTATATTCAGGACTATATCCATTGTACAAGATACAAATATCCAAGCACTTCCAGACACGCTCTACGAAGAGCTAGAACTTCTCTTATATCTGGAGATATGCAGTATATGTCGACAGTCTATAGCCACACCAAATTAATATAATCCCTTTCCCTTTTCAATTCCCTTTGTAATACGGGGAAACCCTGCCTTAGCGTTGGATCTATATTCATTTTGGGGTCTCATATGAGCCGTTTAGTATTCGGGGGCCCAGAATATACATAAGCCATAAGATACATATTAGATACCATTTGGCAATCATTTGGCAATCAAACTTCCAGTAGGCATACATACATCAGACACATATAGACACATACGAAAACATAAGATACATAAGACCATTTGATAGCATTTGGCAACATATACTCCCATCCATGGTCATGGATGATGATTTCCCATCAAACACATCAAACATCCGCCAGCTTTGACGGTCCCTGAGTATTTCATCGCTGTGAAATCCAGAGTCTGCTGATGCAAAATGACAAATATTTGCTGGATTTTACCATCAAAATAAGCATCAAAATAACCATCAAAATAACCGTCAAAATATCATCAAAATATCATCAAATCTGATGATTTAACCATTTTTCATGGTTATTTCATTGGAGAATTCCAGAAGAATAGCTGGCAGCTGGCCCTTTAAAAAGTCCTCGGCGCCTAAACCCTTACCATCAGGCGATGCAGCAGAAGAATCAGCGACAGGAGGCCCATCATCTCATCTCTCAAAACACCGTACGCCGTGGCCATTTATACCCGGCCTGGTAAACCAACAAAAAGGGTGATTTAATGGTGATTAATAGTGATTAATGGTGATTTACCCTCTGGTAATGACTAACAGTTTGCTATTGAAGCCATGGCCATAGATTTATAGTGGATTGACCCAGCTATAAAAAAAATTGATGTTCCATAGCTATGTAAACTTGTAAACGTTTACGCGAGGGTTTAGGAGTTAATAAAGTCCCACCAGAAGGACATTCCACCAGGATTTTGTTAAGATCATCCCAATGGAACCTAGCGAAACGACTGATATGGCTGTGAACTTTCGAAGGTTAGACCGATTTTCGTTGTTGAATATGTTGAATATCATTAGTACTATTAGTTTACTCAGCCCACCTTGCGATGTACGTCGATTTACTAAAAATGGTTTAGATAACTTAACCCACCAATTTTCTTGTTTCAGATCCACTATAGCACCCCCCAAATGATGGACAAGTAAATCCCTACTAGTTTCATGATGTTTTTGAATGTTCTATCTTTTTCAGGCTTATTGCATTAGGAAAGAAACCAACTAGACAATTTTCAAGTTTTTGAAAGACCATTGATATTACCAGTTAAGCGCGCATATATATATATATATATACATATATATGTATATTATATATGATATATAATGATTCAGTAAGCAATAAATGATCCATTTGAGCATTGGATAATACAGTAATAAAACCATAAGGGTTTTAATAATAAGACCATTGATATTGCCATTAAACTACAAATTTCATGATTCTGTATGATACATAGTATAATTAGAGGTGTTCAGGAACACGCGGTCATTTTTTGATCACCAACTGTGGCAATTCACATGAGACAAAGGGAGCTGTGTGCGTGACGCACCTGAGCCGTTTCGGATTATGATAAGATAAGCCTTCATAGGGACACCGGGACTGGCCTAAAAAATAATGTGTCCATGATCTTTCCAAGAAGCAGGTTCAGCAACTCAATATATAGTATAGTATGATTTTATAAATTCTTTTGTACAGAATCATTCGATGGCAATGGCAATGTTCAGAATTGGTGTTGACCTTGGTTTGGTTCCATTCTTATCGCCAGGAGACAGGTTTGTCTGAAGGTGTGGAGCCTAACAAATGGCAATGTTAAAGGTTAATCCCTATCCATAGTAATAAATGTGTATCATTGAATAACTCCCTGTTTTTGATGGCTCGATGGCCGCCCCTCATGGTATATCAAATGTTCTATCCCATTGAATTTCCAATCGATTGGTGACTGAAACCGGGAAAATCTGAACACCGGAAACCATGGTTTTTAGCATTAAGATCATGGGGGGGTTCCTGTAAAAATTCCTGTACACCAATCCAGTGATATTAGATATTATGAGTGTTGTTATAGTTATTATTGTCCCAGCAGTGGTTACAAAGAACCATGTTTTTTTTGGTTCAATGCGCATCATATCTCATAAGTTGGTTTGGTTGCGCCCCACGAGTACTTGTTGGTTAGGTGTCCCCTCATCAACCTAACAGGCAATCAAGTGAACTAAACAAACTTAGCTATCATAAATCAGCTATATATATATATCAGAAACATCTTATATTTGTTGGTTAAATCACCATTGCATGGGGCCTCTCATGCCCGCAATAAAGCTGAAAAAAAAAAACATCATCTGTCCATGTATTTGTTCAGGCCACAGCTCTGCTATCGCAGTTCAAGCAGGTTGGAGTTGAGTGACGGGATGCGGGGTCAGCTTGTGGGAAAAATGAATGAAGATGGAAAAGATGGTGAGCCATGATTACCCTCTGGTCATGGAAAAAGGCCATGGTTTTATGATTGGTACGACATCGACCTACATGGGTAATTTTCTGATTTTTAGCAGAACTGGATAGGTGGATTTGGGTCAATCCCAGTTCAGGGATGATTGGGAAGTGCCACCACCTCTAGATGAAGTATCCATGTGGCAAAGCCAAGCAGTAAGTGGATTGCACCCACTTAGCAGAACATCCTCCAAACAGGACCCTGCCCCCTCCACTATTACAGTGGATGAAGGCTGCAATCGCTGCAGATTGAGGATCCCTTTATAAAAGTGTTTGACTTTATGTTCGTGTTGCAGTTTCAACATGTTTCAACTATTTCCTGCTGTTTCGTTGATGTTGAAAGTAAATCCTCCTGGAAGCCTGCAGGTTCTTGTGGTTTACATGGCTTCCCAAAGCTGAATTGGATTCACAAATGGGCAACTGATCCATAGATTGTGAAGCTGGTGTCGCCATGCCCAGGAATTAGAAAGAAGGCACGGCCGAAGGGGACAGAGTTGGGTAGTTTCCAATCCTTGTTGACCATTTTTTTGGGAATGTTAGCAAAGGTTCGTCTCCTGATACGGAGGTTTCTAGAAATGGAGGTACCCTTAAATCATCCATTTTAGTAGGATTTTCCATTGTAAACCATCCATTTTGTGGTACCCCCATTTATGGAAACCACCATATGGACAAGTTTGATTGTTTTTTTGTTACTCTTGGCTGACGGGTTTTCAGCTCGGCACACTGAAGCTGGCTGTGATGACTGCTGCGCCAAGTGATCGGTGCAAATCACGTGTTCTCAGGTATCTAGATGAATGCCCTGGAAGGGTGGACTTAGAGCCTTATACATCCTTATATATATATCCTTATAATATATATATATATATGTTGTATATATTATATATGTATATTGTATATATATATATATATATTGTATATATATATATATTGTGTATATATATATATATTTATATATACTTATTCAGTCAGGTTAGATCACCGGGTGGTTATGCGAAATGATGGCCAGGCACCGTGAAATCGTGGCCGAAAAGGCCGGATGGTCTTTCTCCACTGGATGAAGTGGGTGCTTTTTCCGCTGGAAACCATAAAAATGATGTTGATGATGATGATGATGATTATGATGATTATGATTATTATGATTATTATGATTATTATGATGATTTTGAAGATTATGAAGATTGTGATGATTATTATGATTATTATGATTATTATTATTATTGTGTTTATGATGTTAATGGTGATTCTGATGATTCTGATGGTTATGATGGTTATGAAGATTATGATGATTATGATGATTATGATGATTGTGATGATTGTGATGATTATGATGTTTATGTTTGTTTGTCCATATTTTTGTGTTGGGTATGATGGCTATGGATAGCCCAGAGCAAGATGTCTTTGAGATATATGATGATATATTGTAAAATGGTCAAACGTCAAAGGTTGGATCATATATTACCCACATGGTCCGGGATGGTCATGAATCTATCTTCATAGGGATTTATAGAGTTTGGATTCCCATTGCGGATGCATGACCACGGGCCCCATAGACCATTTCTTGACCATGGCACAGCTATATAAACACATATTATATATATATACATATATAAATATATGTATGTGAATATAGAAAAACCATGAAAAAACTATGTACACACGTATGAATCCATATTCTATGCATATTATACCTACAAAACGACCATTTCACTGTGGGACCTGACAGGACCCACGTTTGAGAGCCGCACAGCCCAGTCGTCCTGCTGTTTGGGCGCCCAGTGCGCCCAGGGTCTCAGGGGGTGACACAGAAGGAGTAGGGAAAACCATAGGAAAACCATAGGAAAATGGAGGTTTACCCTCTGGTGAACTAACATAGCAATGGAAAGATCCACCATTCTTAATGGGAAAATCCACTATAAATAGCCATTTTCCATTGCTATGTTAGTTCACCAGAGGGTACTAGGTATAACGCTGACAATATTCAAGATTGGGAAAAAAACATCTATGAATAAAAATTGGTAAACCCATCATAACCATCGAAATTGAATAAACGCATCAAAACCCTATCATAATCATTATGGGAATCATTATGGTTTGATGATAATCATTATGATGATTCTTTTATATTCAAGATTGGGAAAATAAAAACATCTATGAATGGTAAACCTAGTAAAACATCTATGTTCTTTGGTTTCTCATGGGTCAAAAAATGTCAAAAACTATCAAGAACATTCAAAAACCCATATTTGAAAGGGAAAACATCCATGAATCCCAGCTATTTTCATGTTTACTGGGGTACCAGGGGTTTGATTCACATCGATATGTTGTCCAATGTCCATCCTGAAACAGGGATGATTCGTTTTTTTGGGCTTTCCTGTGGAATTCAATGCTGTTGAAACCCCCTATGTTTCAATCTTCGGAACCCCCATCCACCCCTAAGGTGGTCCCGGGCAGTTGTTGTGTCTCTTGGGAAGAAAACCACCTGGGAAGATCTTTTGAACCTCAGTTGTGTGAATTGGTTGCTGCTAAAATGTTCAACCAATCCCAGTGAAGCCGCTGAAGTTCAAAGGCCTCCATTAACAGAAGCCTCCTGCAGTCAAGCATGGATTGCCTGAAAATCTACCTCTGGTAATTCAACATAGCTATGGAAAATGGCCCATTTATAGTGGATTTTCCCATTAAAGATGGTGATTTTCCAGTTCGCTATGTTAAATTACCAGAGGGTAAACCTCCATTTTCCTATGGTTTTCCTATGGTTTTCCCATTTATAGTTCATGTTCCCGGACACCTCTATTGAGTTGGAATATGTTCCAAGGATCCTCGAATGGATCGAAAGCCGGAAGCTCAAGCTCTGGCTGAACGGGCCTGGACGCCATGGAACCACTGGAAATGATGTCTACAGTTTAGGTGTTTAAATCAAGACCTATCCTTAGCATTCCTTAGCTATATATATATACCTGGGTTTGTTTAAGGTGATTTTTTATTTTCCCAATGGAAAATCCACCATTTGGGGAATCTATAGTGAATATGTTTTATTTTTTGGGCACCCCTTAAGCAAATCCAAGTATATATATATATATATATCCATGTATCCATGTATACCATACCCATCATTGTTGATGATATCTCCGGCTTTACTTCGCAGGATGCCCGTTTTTTTGGGCGAAAAATCGACATCCCAAAAAGCGATGAATTCTCGGCCTGTGCAGAGAGTCAACAAACAGGGAGACAGGTCAGGGTTTCTCAGTTTCTCCAACATATACCCTCTGGTAAACTAACAGTTTGCTATTGAAAATGGCCATAGAAATAGTGGATTTTCACATGAAAAATGGTGGATCTTTCCATAGTTATGTTAAATTACCAGAGGCTATCAAGCTATAAATCTAGAATTTATTGGGAGAAATGATCGCCTGTATTGGAACATTGGTAACATTGGTGCCGCTATATCCAGATCGCCCCACGGATCTGGGCTTTGTTCGGTATCCCCAACGAGCCCAACCTGAGGTCTGTGACTGTTGATGAAAGCTCCCTAGTTTCAAATCATTATGAAATCTCAAGCAACGAGATAACTACAACATTATATTATATATATAATCTTATAGATATATATATAATCTTATATATATATATATACATAATCTTATATACATATAATTATATCATTAATATGTATCGCAATGTTCTCCAAATGTTAACTGAACATAGTTGTTTCTTGATATCCCATGTTTATCCCGATTTTGTCGGATTCTTATCGTCAGATGCCACGTTCCTCCAGGTTCCTTCAGATTGGCAACCGCTCCACCTTAGATCGAAGAATCTTTAAACAAGGTTTTGATGTTTCGCAAGTTTCGATCAATTTTCAAGTTTCTTAATGCTTAAACAATGTTAAACAGTCTTACAAATTCATGAAAATCCCCACTTTGGCCAAGTAAATTCAAGTTTCAAAGATTTCTTGGACGCCAGGCCCACCGATCCTCGAGCCCCTGCTGAGGTGGAATAAGATTGGGATGTGTCCGAATACTATGGGGAAAATATGGGGAACATATGGCAAAACTACGGGAATATGGGGAACATGTGGGAAAACTAGGGGACAAACATATGGGAACATATCTGAAAAAATATGGGAAACTCCTCTTTGAATGGGGAAAATGACGATAAGTGTCAACTGTTGGAATATCTATCCCAAGACTACGATGTTAGTGGGATAATTGAGATAAACCATCAATTTTGTGGTTGGTTTATCTTACTTTCCTGTAACTTTTTACAGTTTGCTATGGAAGCCATGGCCCGTTTAGTTCGATGATTTACCTGGACCTAGTATATAAACATGGTGTTTTTCCAGGTCGCGAACTGTTGAATTACCACAGGGTAAAAAAAAATGGCATGGGAATGTATGAACAGATTCATATTGTTTCCTAAACTGGGGGTAGCGCATAGCATCGAAAGTTAGACTATGTATGGCAATTGAAACATATTCTCTACGCCATGGCTTGAGGTGCGCTGGATTTTGGGAATGCCAAGACGGGACATGGATCATAGCAGCAGATTGATGCTGTTGATATGGATGGGACATGCAAAACTTAACAAACAGCAAATTTGACCTTCAAAACTGCAGATTTACAGCATTAGCAGAATCGTGAACTTGATCAGCAATACTGAAGATGTTGTTCACACATCTTGCAGAGTTCATTCCCAAACCTGAAATTTCTGGCGACTTGTGAAATCATGCCGCGTCAGGGCAAGGATAAACCCGCTGATCCGCGTGGGCGGCAGGAGCAGGGCCATTGGAGGGAGGGTACAGGGTGAGGCCCCAAACAGCAAGAATGAGATTCATTGGATTTTATAGCTGATTTATGATAGCTAGGTTGGTTTAGGTCACTTGGTTGTTGGGTTGATTAGTGGGATATAACAAACTAGTCATGGGGTGAAACTAAACCAACTTATAACTTACTGGCATCCCAGCGAACTCCAGCCATTTCCAACCAGTGGGGACTCTATGTTACCAAAAATCGGGTGTTTTGCCAAGATCTCTCCACCAATGTTTTGAGGGACATTTGATATCTTTATCCATGAGGTTTCTATCATCCATTTCAGGGTGAAGATTAAGTTGGGAAATGACTTGTATCAAAAGCGTACAAAATAATAGAGATTGGAAATTCAGCATCCAAATGTTCAAAACTCAGTTCCACATGTTTTGGGGATCAAAATTCGAACTCAAAACTGGATGGTGTAAATGTCTGGAAATTCCCATCCAATTCAATTTGGATGGTGTAAATTTCCCATTCCCCCCCAATCCACAGGTGGTACCCTCTGGTAAACATTTCCAAAAAGCTATAGAAAATAGCCCATCTATAGTTGATTTAACCATCAAAAAGATGGTGATTTTCCATAGCAAACTGTTAGTTTACCAGGTGGTAAACATGTCCAAAGATGGGAATGGCCTAAATTCTCCCAGAAAAACTGTGGCCCAAGGGATTCAACCCCACACAGTGGCAGCAGGTTTTTTCGCTACTCCCGCAGAAAAAAAAAGAATTGAAGAGTTACAGTATCACTATATATCGCTATATATCACATATATATCACTATATATCACTATTCTAGACCTAGATTCGGATTTTATTTCTATATGTATGTAAAATATCTATGAATCTATAGCAAACGAGGATGATATATGTTCATATATTTTCCAGGATGTTAGTTGGATGACATATTTTCCCTCATTTCCAGGTGTCCAAATGTGCCCGTAACTTTTCGGCATCTATGGCTGGGGGTTGGTATAGATTCTATGTCCCATTAAATCACCATTACATCCCACTAAAATCCATGAAATCACCATTAGATCCCATTGAAATCCCATGAAATCATCATGTTTGATAGTGGGTCACTATCTTTCATGGCCCATCGCCAGGAGCCGGGCGCTGAAGAGCCCCCCAAGAAGCGGGTGTGGATCCTAAATGTCCATCCGAATCATCAGTTGAAGACGGTGGGTAATTTCCCATAGTTATGGGTACCCTCTGGTAAACTAACATAACTATGGGAAATCACCATTTTTAATGGGAAAACTCACTATAAGTGGCAATTTTCAATAGCTATGTTAAATTACCAGAGGGTAATTTATCCCATTGTTAATTGTTAGAAAAGGGTTTTAACATGTTTCAACCATCCAAGCTTGGTGGTGCAGGATTTCGCTGGCCCATCCGCCGTAGCATTGATTATGGCTAGTTTGGGGGTGTATGGCACATGGCGTAAAAGAAAGATTGATATGAATGTTTTGCAACCCAGGGAAGATTGGGTAAGTCAATGGTAAAATGCATTACCCTCTGGTAAACTAACATAGCTATTGAAAATGACCATTTATAGTGGAATGTCCCATTGAAAACGGTGATTTTCCATAGTTGTGTTAGTTTACCAGAGGGTAGCCAGCTAAACAATATCCTTAAAAATCTCAAGATGTGTTTTTTTTTGACAGGCTGAAAGTTCAGCATGGGTAAGAACCCCAGAGAGTCAGAGTGTCCCCGTTTATAGATGGGGTTATCCCGTCTATCCCTGTGGATAATTCGATCCTGCAAATTTAGATTTACTAGATGATACTAGATGTACATTTAGCACCATTTAAGAATTTAAATCCATAGCCAATCTGCAAATTATGCAATGATATGGATATAAAATGATATAAACGGTGGATTTTGATCAGTGAGGAGTCTTCCTTTTAAGAGTGAGTCACCCAGGATAAGCCGAAGCCATCGAACATTGAGGATTGGATTAGCCAACCTGGGGATAGAATCCACTCCGGGAAGTATGGCCCGAAGGGCCGGTCAAAAAAAGAATCTGAATGGACAAGCATGAAGATTTTCGATCCACTTACCCTCTGGTAAACTAACATAACTATGGAAAATCACCATTATTAATGGGAAAACTCACTATAAATGGCCATTTTCAATGGCTTATTGATGAAGCTCTATTCCTTAGAGCGAAGCCGAAGACGTGACGGAAAAGTGACTCGTTGTGCCGTGTGTTCCGGCGAAGATGTGCCAGGTGGATGGAATACGTTTGGAGTCCAAAGGAATGGGTGGTTTCCCAACGTATCTCCATGTTTATCATTAAAAACATGTAGGTACAGTAGGTACAGATGAAGCAAACCCTCAACTGGTCACACTCTAGACTTTCGGTGGTGAACTTTCCATATTCTGTTTAAGGAGTCATTTGGGTTGCCAGGGTTACCCCCCGTTTTTTTTTTTGCACCCAGGTTTCCTGTAAATGTTCGAATCCATTGGCCAAATGGTTATGAGCTACTGGGTTACAACTATGGTTATGATTATGTATATATGCGTATGTTTAAAAACATGTCTGGTAATCTAACATGGTTTGCTGGAAAATCCTTCAGTCCTTCATTTAGTTCAATGATGCTCTCATTATCCCCATCATGCCACCACTTTTGTTGGTGAAGTCATCATTTTGTTCATGCGAAAAAATTACCATTGTCCAGCATTTCTTCATGCTTAAATCATGGTTTTCATCAGGTGTTTTGATGGTTAAATCTGTGAATATTAAATCAGTGAAATCATGTTTTGATGGTTAAATCAGTTAAATCTACATGATCCATAGCTAAATCATGGTGGAAATCCCCATTTGAACCACGGTTGTTTTTCACCGAGGATTTCCACCATGGCCTGTTTCGTTCCAGGTGAAGGCTGAGCCCGGCGAAGTGACCGTCCTAAGCGATGAGGAGGTGCTCCGACAGACAGGGGTTAGAATGGGAAAATCATCTGATTTAATGGGATTTAATGGGATTTAATGGTTTATCATGATTTAATGTGAATAATCTAATAATGGTTTATCATGGTTTAACAATGGTTAATAACCATTATATAGATAGAAACCATGATAGAAACCATGATAGTAACCATAGTAATCATAAATGATTGAATGGTTTATCCATGAGTAGTAATCATTTATGGGATTTAATGGGAATAATGGTTAATACCATTAGATGTGGGGAAAAATATCATGGGAATAGCATGGGGAAAGTATCATGTGATTCACTGGATTGGTTGAAGGGGAAATCTTAGCCGGATTTCACCGTTTTTCCCCCATGAAATTGATAGGGGGTTCCTGTAAGTGTTCCCTTGATATCATGGGGAATATCATTTGATTTAATGAGTAATAATAGTAATAGCTAATAATGGTGAATCCTATGAAAACACCACTACAAAAACCTATGGACAGGTTCCAGAATTCGGAGTTTCCATAGTCAGTCATGGGATATCCAAGCTCGCTGGATGGGTGATAACTTGGGGTACCCCCATTGAATGGAAACCTCCATATGTGATATCATGGGGAACATATCATGGGAATATCAGTTTTTTTTTCCGTCCTTCCAAGAAGTACGGTTTTTTTTTTTCCTGGCCAGCCCAGTGTTGGGAATATCATGGGAATATATTATGTGATACCCTCTGGTAAACAAGCATGGCTAGTGAAAATGGTCATAGAAAGAGTGGATTTACCCAACAACAATAGTTATTTTCCATACAGTAGCTATGTTAGTTTACCAGAGGGTAATGGGAATATTGAATATCATGGTGAAAATGATGATACATTTACAGTAGACATATCTGGTAAGCTATGGTAAACTATTACAGTTACCAATTTGATATTAGGCATGTGATATTACCATTAATCTGGTAAACTAAGTTACAGTGTCTGCAAATCAATGAACATCACCATTTGTAAGAGGCAAATCGTCGAAATCGATGGTCCATGGCTGCCATAGCTATGTTAGTTTACCATCGCGTAGGTGGTTTAGATGAGTTTTTTTTGTACCCCCCTAACAAAACTGAGAACATGTATGAAAAGGTGAAATTGACCATTGTGAAAGGTTGGATTTTACTTTTCGATCTTTTTTTTTAGATTCTCACTTATGAGTTGTACACGGCTTAGTACTCACCGACTGGAATGCACAAGTAGGTCTCCACGGTGGGGGTTCATTGGTGAATCATTAAAGGTCATCGAGATTTGATGGTGATGAAATTGTGTTTTGATGGGATTTACCCTCTGGTAATTTAACATAGCTATTGAAAATGGCCATTTATAGTGGATTTACCCATTGAAAATGGTGATTTCCCATAGTTATGTTAGTTTACCAGAGGGTAATGACTTATGGGATTTAGATAGCTGGCCGTTGGCCACAGAAAAAGAAGCGTTTCAAAGATGCTTCAACAACTTTGAGCAAGAATCTTTTGCGATTGATGTGATGATGGCTATACAAATCAATAAACTGGTGAGTAACAAATGATACCTGGGGAGTTTCATGAGTTATAAATGATGGGTATGCAAATCAATAAATCAATAAATGGGTATGCAAATCAGAACTGGGTTATTCGATTGAAACCACGTGAAATGGGTGAGCAACATGAAAGACTCAATGGTCGAGGATTTTTAAACTTGGGCACAGAATTCCTTTCTGTTTCTGCAACACCGAGGATTCCCCCGTTTCTCTATGGAAAAATTATGAAAACATGATTCCCCGACTAAAATTCTACTAAATGGGTCTCGACTTTGGCGAAATAACCGGCGTCTAGCAACTTAGCACTGCGCACATTTGATGGAGTGTCCGTTTTTTGCAGTTGAATCGAAAGGTGACTCCTGGGCAAAAGGTGGATGGATTGTTTACAATATAAAATTGAATATATAATATTATATACCCTATGGTTATTTAACATAGCCATGGAAAATGGCCCATCTATAGATGGTTTACCTATTAGAAATGGTGATTTTCCATGGCTATGTTAAATAACCAGATGGTACTTCTTGATTTGTTTGCTGTAAACAGAGTTACATTACACTTCACCAGTTTAACAAACAACGCAGGGTATCTAAGATTGGCAATGATTCAAGGTATGGATCCAACTTCCAGATCTCCAGAAATGTCCAGCAGTGCATGTGAGCAGCTGCTAAGCCATTGGTTGAGAATTGTATGAGATTATGAACCCAATAGAGTGATTAATTAATCGTGATTACTGGTGATTAATGGTGATTAGTGGTGATTAATGATAGTTAATGGGATTCACCCTCTGGTAATGAGATTATGAACCCAATATGAATTATAACTATGAATGATTGTATGATAATCATTATTGGGAATATGAGTTATACAAGTATGATAATCATAATTGTTGATTGGGAATTATGATAAGATATAACTCATATTCATGTTGTGATTATCAGAATCCTTATTCACCAGGAAGTATGCAGAGGATTTTGAACACTGCTCATGTGCTGATGGGCTTCGATATTTAACCACTTAGCTGCAAATGATATCCCCATGCGTATTGCTCCATGTCTTCGCACTCGAAGCTTGATTATACATGAAGTAAATATATACACTGTAGATGTAGATGGGTTTATCCGGGTTTATACTTCTGATATTATATATATACATAATCATATATAGAGATCCACGAAACAGATAGAACCGCATTTTCGTTCAGGATCTTAGCGATGACCATTGGGAGGTTTCATTCAAAGGGGGTACCCCCAAATCATCCATCTTATTTTCGGATTTTCCATGAAATAAACCAACCATTTCGGGGTAGCACTATCACTTAGGAACCCTCCATTGAACTTCAAATGCAGGTGGAAATCGAAGATGATGACATGCCATTGGTTCCAGCTGCTTGGATTCGACGAAAAAAAATTCTCCAGTGCAGCGGTTCCGGGCGATCGTTGTTTGTTAAAGGAGTTCTTTTTTTGTGACACATGGGTATGGATCAATACCTATTAATACCATTTTTAGTGAGATGAACATCCATAAATCCCAGCTATTTTGATGTGAACTACAGGGGTACTATGGTTTTGACACACTGCCACATGGGCAATCGAAGTTGAAACATGTTATGAATCTTCATGAATGGTTACAGTTGTTAAGAATTGCTGGATTTAGAACAGATAGCACCGAGGCCATCTTAGATGAAATAGCTGTACCTGGACTGGTTGGTGGTGACTGGAACCATGGAATTTGGATTGACTTTCCCATATTGGGACTTTCATCATCCCACCTGACGAAGTCCATCATTTTTCAGAGGGGTAGGTTGAAACCACCAACCAGCTGGATCAATCCTGGATCATGATCATCATCACTTCAGATCTCCAAAGTCTTGGTGAAATCCACGAATGTTTCACTGCCCTTTTGAAATACCCTCTGGTTATGACTAACAGTTCGCCATGGTATAGATGGCCCATAGAAATAGATGGTTTACCTATTATAAATGGTGATTTTCCATGGCTATGTTAGTCATAACCAGATGGTAAATGTTTGACTGTTTGATTGGTTGTTTAAAGATATTGCTTGCTGATACTGATTAAAAACAATGCATGTTTTTGAGTGTCGTCGTGTCAAAGTCCTTGGATCTTAGACATCTGGGTATGGGTCAAAATTGGGTACCCCAATCATTTACTACGTATATAATCGTATACAATGTCGAAAATAAACATTCCCATCTGTGCTTCCCCAGGTCTGACCAATTTTGAGCCAGACCCAGGTCTTTTCAACAGGCTTCCCCAAAAGTTGATCATCATATTCCCCAATTAAAAAAGGCTATCTCAATGGTACCCTCTGGTAAACATACAAAAAAACGATGGAAAATCACCATTTTTAATGTAAAAACTCACTGTGAATGGCCATTTTCAATAGCTATGTAACAAATTACCAGAGGGTAAATCACCATTAATCACCATTAATCAGTATTAATCACCATTAATCACTATTAACCATTATTAACCATGAATCAATGGAGATACCCAATTTTTATTGCCACCTTCAACATCTGAAACCAAACTTAGGCCAGGCACTTTCTGCAAGGCATGCCATCCATCGGCTTCTCCGAGGCGGGGTCGTTTTAAAAAGGTCGACCAGTGGCTACCTATGACAAGCCTCGTGATTTATGCATTAAACGTATATATATGGGTAAATTATAATTAATGGATATAATGTCTAATTACTGGGTAATTATGGGTAGATTATGGAAGATAATGAATGTTACTGGATATTCTGGGTAAATTTGATCACGACCTCACTACGACCTCACTGGAAATCATGGTTTATGTTAGGGAAATCATCCCCAGCCATGGCCGAACTATTCAGGTTAGTGAAATATTATAATTTACCCAGATATATACCTGGTTGGTGCTTTGGAACATGTGTTATTGTTCCATTCAGTTGGGAATTTCATCATCCCAAATGACCAGATAGTGACTTATATAGTCATTAAACCATATATAAATATATAGTGAGTTTATGCTTAAACATAAATAGCTTATATAGTGATTGAAAATACGGGGATTTAATCATCAAAAAAAATGTTGTGATTTAGGGTTGATTCACACTAGGTAAGTTTATAAGATATTATATCTTGGCCAACTGCTGGATATATAACGTGAGACATAGTGCAGATGACAGAAGCAACTGGTCCATTCCTTATGCTCAAATCCACATTTTATCTAGTTGAATTTTGAGCAGTATTCTCGTGCAACGATCCGCGGGCAGACGTGGCTGCGACAGTTTATGTCGCAGATGCCACGGACGAGAACCAAAGAGGGGACTCCGAGCAATTCGAGAGCCGGGAGACCCGAGATGGGTGTGTGTCACCTGTGTGTGTGTGTGACCTCAATGAGGTGTTATATTTGTCAATATGGGGTGTTCACCATTTTCACCATCAATAGAATGGTTTTTGTTGGGAGATATCATGAGATATCGCAAAAAAATGAACCATTTTCCATAGCTACTGGTTGGTGGTTTGGAACATGAATTTTATGACTTTCCCATCATATTGGGAATTTCATCATCCCAACTGAAGAAGTCCATCATTTTTCAGAGGGGTAGGCTCAACCACCGACCAGTATATCTATCCCAATTAATATACCTAGGGATTCACCATTAATGAACCATTTGTGATTGGCGAGGAGCCAATTCACCCTGGTAGCTGGCAATTTCCCAAATTGCAAGGAATCAAAAATGAATAGATGGTCCAACCTTCTATGTAATATTCAACCAGACAAAGTAGTGGGTCCCT
>Ga0126342_10005784_pt1 | contig 21726 bp, 13 predicted proteins | sample Cyp1metagenome_FD_92528 | JGI IMG/M metagenome (GOLD analysis project Ga0126342, IMG submission 92528) | Coral microbial communities from Lord Howe Island, Old Settlement Bay, Australia - Cyphastrea 1 metagenome | ecosystem: Host-associated > Invertebrates > Cnidaria > Coral ... | reverse complement strand
GATGCTATGTTAATGAGTTGGTGCCCAACGGGCCCAAAATCTACCTATCTCCTTTTCCCCAGGCCGCACAACGGTACCGGATGCTATGTTAATGAGCCGGTGCCAGAGCTGATCTATGCTATGGTGTAATATGATATTTAATATGATATATATATATATATATATATATGATATGATATGATATGATATGATATGATATGATATGATATGATATGACACATGGATTACTCAACTTAAAAGGGCCTGGTTTCCTTTGTTTGGGTGTGTCCAATGATTAGGTCCCGAGCCTCATTTTCCAATATCTTCCGCATGAAATTCTATGGGCGGTAACTCCTAGCACATCAAATGATCATTCTTTACCATCATTTGGTGTTCAGGCCCATTGTTGATCCATTTTTGGACTTCAAGCCTGAAAGTACTCTTTAAAAAATCTTAAAACATGTATACAAACACTACAGTTTCAGGGCCAACACGCATTGTCGCTGTGTTAACAAAAAAGGTCGACGTCTCGCTGGTTCCGAGGCACAACTCCACGCTCCATCCATCGAGGTCCGGCAGTCAAGGTAGGGCCATGGCGGCCATGGCTGCGTTGAGGCTTCGGGGCCTGGTACCACCCATTTTTTGACCGATTCCAAATGAGGTCTGGATATGTCTGGATCTCATGACCACTGAAGTGAAGTCTGAATCATGTCGAATCTTTTCCGATCCATTCCAAACTTAGTGGCACACAGAATTTCACATCCTCACTTGTGGCTTGTGGCATTTTGATGTTCTGTTGCCAGATTTACCGGAAAACTGCCACAAGAGATGTCCACCAGTCCACCATTTACGGACCAAATGCCACCGACAGCATGGAACATCCGCATGGTTTTCCCATGTTGTTGATGGGCCAAAGAAAGCAGCTCTTCCTCTAGGCAAGGTCTGAGCTTCGGTGGCAAAAAGCTCGGACGGAGCAAGTCTAAGGAACCTCTCCACTTCAGATGCTTCAGCTTTTCAAAAAATGTAGATCCATTTTTCAAAAAATGTAGATCCAAAATGATCCAAACACTCCACAGCCCAACCGCCCCAACCTCTTCAAAATGATCCGTTCCAAAAAACTACAAATGATGTGGTCGGTCCATTTCAAAAAATCAAAAAACGTAGCCGAGCCATGCGAGTTGTTGAGATTTTTCTTTTAAGTCTGGTTTTTCACGAAGCTCTTCACACATTTACCCTCCAGTAAACTAACATAGATATGGAATGATATGGAAAACTCACGACAAAAATAAATGATTTCCGAACACCAAACCAACGGATTTCAATGTTCCGTAGTTTTTTTGTATGCTTCCTGGAGGGTAGTTACTAGTTACAGTACCCCATTTCCCACCGTTTTTATGTACCACTACATCCCATTACATCCGTACAATTCCATTAACTCATATTTATTGTTCACCATGTATCACCATGTAAAAGTGTTGAACATTTATTCAACAAAAAAAATCATGTAGCATTAAAATTCCATTAAACCACTTCACCATGTTTGTTGTTGTCCAGTAAAAACTCTGATCAATTTCCCCTGTACAAAGACTTGGAAGCCCATTTCGCCAAGGTCATTGGCGAGTCATCAAATTCAAATGCACAACATATTCATATGCTTCCATATGCACTGGTTGGTGGTGCAATAGCCATCTTGAAAAATATGAAAGTCAATGGGAAGCATGACATCCCGTATATTATGGAAAAAAAATAAAATGTTTGAAACCACCAACCAGGCATTTTTGTGTGTACATCTGTAATTTAAAGACAACAACTGTGTATGTATATACATATATATATATATATGTATGTACGGCGTATCATAGCAAATTATATCACATCACATCATATCATATGTACACACATTGTACATTACACATGTTATATATATATACATATTTATATATGTAAATATATATATATAGCATTATCTAGCAATCCCCAAAAGGATAGATAGACTTAAGTTATTCATATGTAGGATTTTAGACACTTGCAGCTTAACTTGAGGGTTGCTCTTTATATGTAGACACTTGCAAAAAACACTTTCTAAAATCGAATATCCTTCGAAGAAATCCACATTCTATCTACTTCAAGATAAAACTTCAAGATACAAATCCAAATTCTATCTATTCTATCCACATTCCTTCCTGAAAGGGGGAGGGCACCAGCATCAACGCCGCGGGCAGGGTGACGATGGCACCCAGGATGGACAAGACCGTCACGGCCACCACCACACCACCAAGCTGGCGCACGCTGGCGAGATTGTCACTGTTATACTGTTATTACATACTGCTGTTATCATTACACTTTGGCTTACTCTTACTATCATTATTACTGTTGCAATAGTAGCAACTACAGTTATATGAGTTATATGATATATTAAGTAACTGTACTTATCAAACAATAGTAACTATCTATCTATCTATATATATAAACACATGTTTGGCAATTGTCATTGTTTGACAATTTGTATCGTTGCCGTCAATAAGCTTACATGATAGTTGTGTATATATATATATATATTATAGTTGTAGCAAATAATATTGCAGCAATGCATTGTCCATTTTGCTTTGATGATATCTTTCTTAAAATATGGACCATTGATGACATTTAATTGGTCAATATATATTTTGTTTTGAGTTATATCCTACCTGGAACACACATGACCTCAATTGTGGATGGTTGAACCTTCACTTATGAGTCAAAACAGACCATATTTTTCTTCAAAACAAAGAACAACATGTTTATTTGTAGAGCTGTCAAAAGTTGTTCCTGATCCAATCAGCATATGCCAATTGGAGCCCATGATTCGACATATTTCTGATCGAAGCCCATTGGAGGCAAACAAAAACCGTTAGTTACCCGGCCTGGTAAACGTTTCACATAACGATGGAAAATCACATTTTTTTATGGGTAAAAAGCAACTATAAATTGCCATGCTCAATAGCTATGGCAGCTATGTTAGTTTGCCAGAGGGTATATCATTGTATCATGCATAAACTATTACATCATCAAAAGAGCCTCTCCATTCCAAAAAAATCGTTTATGCTGAGGTCGGCCAGCCCGCCACCAAAAAAAACCTCGGTTGATTAACTAAATCCCAAATCTCCGTTGTCGTTAGTTTATTCTTAGTTAGTGAATAATAGTAAATTGTTAATAGATGAGAACAGATGTTAATAGATTGAATATCAGCTAGATTGGTTATGCCCAAAAATTCTCAGGGAACATGAGGGATTAAATATCCCAATCCCTCAATGAACCGACTCATCCCCTGGTCAAATATCCAACGGTAAACATCTTACCATTTCTGGTTGCCAAATATCCAACGGTAATCTAAAGCACATGTGTTATCAGATGTTTTCCTATGAAAGTGGCATAACGTCGGGACCTCCATTTTCGGACACACTCACATATTGTATTGTTGGCTATCTATATCCCATAATCTATCCAGACATATCCAGACTATCCCAATGACATCAGGTGGTGATTTTTCAGTATTTACATCCCAAGTTTGCTGGTGAAATCCCAATCTTTGCTGACAAGACATCTTTGGCTGGTAAGTTCCCAATGTTGTTTTACCGATGATTGTTGGTCGATCCCGATGCATCTTGTTGATCAAATCCAATTTGACTGACTGGCTGGGAATTTGCCCATAAGGAACGAGGTTTTCACCTGGGAAAATCATCGAACTAAATGGTGGATTGCCCAGGCCACGTTGGATGAGACCGGAGGGTAGTTAAAAAAAAATCGTTGTCCAACCATATTGTTGCTGGCTTCCAAATATGGGGCTTAGTTTACTTGTTTGGTGATCTTTGATTTTCAATTACCCTCTGGTTGTTAAACATAGCTATGAACAAATGGGCCCATCTGTAGATGATTTATTATGATTTACCTAATCCTCTCCCCTTAATACTAAACACCCCCCCTCAATAATAAACACCTCAGGTAGTTTTTTTAATTATGGTGGTATTTATTATTAGGGAACCAAAGCGGACCCTAATAATAAATTTAAACGCATAATAAAAACAAAATATTTTTTTCGATTTCAAAATCAATTAAATTTCCTTTTATAACGCAATTAAACTATTGCCAAACATTGGATTTCGAAGCTTCCCCCTAATAATAAATTAAAACCCTTAATTAAAAAAACAGTTTTTTCGATTTCAAAATCAATTAATCTTCCTTTTATACCGCAATTAAATATTGCCAAAAATTGGATTTCGAAGCTTCCCCCTAATAATAAATTAAAAACCCTAATATAAAAAAACTGAAATTTTCGGACGGACCCCAATAAAAAGCACCCCGGCGTTGACTAGTTTTTATTATTAGGGGGTGAAACCCACAAATAGTAGCTTTATTTTCAAATTGTTTTCTAAAGCGGATCAATTAAAAGTCAAATTGACCAACCTGAAATTTTCCAAAATTGGAGATGGACCCTAGTTTTTATTATTCGGGGGGGGGGTTTAGTATATATAGAAAAGGGGGAAGGGATTATTGCACATACTTAGAAAATGGTGCTTGTCCATATAGCTATGTTAAATAGTCAGAGGGTACTAATTCTTTCCAACTATAATCCCTTGATATACCAAAATAAATCCCTATATATAATATAAATCCCAAAGAATCTCGTTAAAATCCCATTCAAACATATCGACCCCAGGCCTTGACAAAGATGGTCAGAGTACACAGCAGTAAAAAGGCGCTGCTCCCCGCCGTGGACCTGTTTTTTTTGTCCAGGATGGGGTGTAGTGGCACGGTGGAGGCTGTGTTGATGGGCTATTTCCATAGCTATGTTAATGGTAATTGATATATATATATATATATATATTGTGTATATATATATGTATATCTATGTGTATATATATATATATATATGTATAATGCACATATTATAATCTATACATACTATATATATATAATCGGATCATGATGGGAATATAACCATGATGGAATATGAATGGCATCTTAATGGCTGATAACAATTTACCCTAAACGTTTACGTATCGATGAGGACAATCACCCACTGGGGAAACCATTGTTTTTCCACATCTATGTTAGTCTACCCTAGGGCCCTAGGGTATATCCTCCATGGTATTTTCACATTACTTGATAATTAGTCGGAGACAATGGCGGTATAATGGAATATAAAACAACATTGATAACCTCTGGTGTCATGAAACGTGGCAAGCTGGGAAATCTCTTATGAATGGAGGTTTTAAATGGGAAAATTAACTGCGACTGGGAGATTTTCCATTGCACACGTTTGATTAACGGAGGATAAATCCAAGAAACATCGTGAAGAAACGATATCCACCAAAAAAAGGAGTCTAAGCACCAATTGGATTTACCACATTCTATATTCTATAGATGATTTCAGTGGTCCTGTTGTCTATGGTATCTTTGACAAAACACCTGGCCTCCCTGGGATCAGACTATCCCTCAAGAACTACATTCTGCTGGAGGGTGCACCATTGCAGAACAGTGGCAACCAACCCTGAGAAAGCATGATTCATGATGTTGTTTGTCCCTTCCCACTTCAATAACCCTCAAAAGCTCGGTTCAGCGTTGGATCTATTCTTGGCGTGGTATTTGATATTGAGAGATTTCCCAGCTTGCCACGTTTGATGACACCAGAGGTTATCAACATTGGTTTATATTCCATTATATCACCATCATACCCCCATGATCTCCCCATTATACCCCCATTATCTCCCCATCATCAAGTAATGTGAAAATACTATGGGAGATATACCCTAGGGCCCTAGGGTTGACTAACATAGATGTGGAAAAACCAATGGTTTTGCCAGATGTCGCTAGGATTCGCTAGGTATGTCTGAATCTAGGCCATCCATGGCTAAACCCCAATTGCTGGCCAAATTTAGAATCTGGAATTGGTGTACCAAACCATACAATGATCGCCCTTACCAGTTATGAATGGGATTTAAAAAAAGTCCTGTATAGAACTATAGTTGGCTTGATATCACTGAAATGAGTTCGTTTTTTTTTGCCAGTCATAACTGTTGTTATACCCTCTGGTAAACATACAAAAAGCTATTGAAAATGGTCATTTATAGTGAGTTTTCTCATTAAAAATGGTGATTTTCCAATGGCTTTGTTAAATTACCAGAGGGTAACTGCCCATGGACCCCAATCGCCAGTGGCATCCACGGCCAAGGCACAAGGCACTGCTTAAGGTGGCCCCGCCCACGTGCAGCACCGCCACCCGGGTGCGAGCCTCGCGTTGTGGGAGCTGTGTAGCATCTGGATGACCCTCTGGATGATTTTACCATAAAAACATGTTTTCTATGGAGGTTTTGATGGGAAAATCCACATATCAACGGAGGTTTTTATGGATGAAATTGTCTATAACTATTATTTTATTCATGGTGGATTTTCCAGCTTAGCCACGTTCATAGATGGCCAAAACCTGTTCAAACCGGGATTTCCGATGATGTTCGATTGCCAGAGAGTCCACTCTATAAGTTGATCCTGACGCCTCGAGTTCTGAACCTCATCCACTGGGGGTCTGAATTACGTGGGCCTACGAAACCCGACGGGTGATCACCATCTTCCCATTCAACTTCAGCAAGAAAAGGAGGGTATACTATACTTTCAGACACATCCATATTCCAACAATCATTCCCAATCTATGGGTGTGTGGGAAATTGTGTGAAGGTATACCATGGTTTTCCATGGTTTTCCCTCTCATTTTCAGACAGATGGAGCTCCATCGTTTTCCCATTAAGGTGGGGTTTTTCACTGAGGAAACATTCGGCCTCTCGGAGCTGTGCAGGAGTGAAGGTGATGTCCTCTAGTCTCAGTTCCTGGCAACTGATGGAAAAATGCTGGGTAAACTCCACATGAAAAAAACGTCTACCCACCATTGGTTTAGATGTTTTCTTATGGTGTAATTCATGATTTTCAGAATCATCATGAATTAAATGAATTATCTATTGAAGGCATGACTATGTTGTTCTTTAATCATCAACATGTCAGTGTTTCTTGCAGATGTCCCTCCAAATCTATCCAAATCTGTGGTTCAACTGGTGGCGTTGACGCGGCTGGCGATTTTTCCACAGTAGGTGCGAAAAAATGTCAGTAACGAATATTCAAGACATATCAGACATTGACATTCACTGAAAACATCTATCAAACTGGTACCAAAATGTGATCTTATAAACAGGTTGCATGTGGTCAGTGGCGAAAATATCAGACATTTCAACAAGACAGGCATTACCCTCTGGTAATTTAACATAGCCATGGAAAATTACCATTTTTAATCGGTAAACCATCTATAAATGGGCCATTTTCCATGGCTAATTATGTTAAATATCATTCTCTCAAGAATCATCCAACATCATGGGATCCGTCAGGGCGGGTCACCCTGGTTGTGCCAGCTTTCGACGTGGAACGGGACTGACGTGGAAGCATGGCATGCTGTACCAATCCTGATTTCCCATGTGTGATGAAAATTGATGAAATATGCCCAAGTTCGAATTGTTTATGGATCTGCTGGAACAAAAGGAAGTCACCATTCTCGGAACCTAATCTTGGCGGAGAGTATCGCGTGAAAATTTGAGATACCCTGAAATCCTCTGTTTCATGATGATGTTCCGCATGTATATAAATCCATGTAAATCCACCATTTCTCCACCCCAACGGCATCGCCAGCCTTTTCCAACGGTTCCTGAATCTTTGGGGCAAATTTTGCCCGTTGGCCCCGCCGGAGCACCAGCGAAGTTATGGTGACTAAACCAGCCACTTTTGAGTCCGCGGGTTCCACCCATCGCCCAACACATGAGTCTTTCCAAACATGGCACGTACGGCGTACCGCAAATTCCAATTCAATTGGGAAAAAACATGATATATATGGGGATGGGTCAAAACCCTATACCCCTGGTGGACATCAGAATAGCTTGTAAATGGGTGTGCATTGCCCTAAAAAAGGTATCTATAGGTATTGATCCGTAGTCATATAATCCATTGGAAAGTAGGGTATATCGGTATACCATGGTATACCTCATGTTCAAACAAATCCACATTGCCTAATCCAACCCTGTCATCAATGGCCCTGAAAGTCTGCATGATGACGATCGTCATCATTCATATGCGTCTACAACGTGCATTATCAACAAATATCTTGCCTCATCTATATGTATATATGTGCAGTGTATCCATTTCTATCCCAGCTGCCAGTTAACATTTTTCCATGGACACTCCACAATTTGTCATGTTCCCGACGGCGTGTTGGTATCCCCAGGGTTCATCCTAGTCATCGCTCAGACGGCTCACAAGCTCGCTTTTTCGGCCACTGACCTGGCAATCTGAGATCTCACTGCCACTGGTGACTTAAACAGATGTTGATTTACCATGATTTACCTAGAAAAACAGGGAAACTAGGGTAGTTATTGTTAACTATGAACAGTTGGCAACTATTGGTAACTATGAAACACTGCAAAAGATGGGATTGTGATGGAACAAGCCATCTACGAATCTAGTTGAACTACACCTGTAACTGGAAAATGCAGCAAAACTACTCCACGCAAAAACAAGAATTGCTGGACAAACATCCAACATGCCTGCACTTGCAAAGAGAACCCCAGGTTGTACAAAGCGCGGAAAAACCATACTGCAGTGGGCAGCAGGGGAGCAAATGGCATTGCTACAAATCTCGTGGAGGAATTCGCAGCCATCCACAGTATTTTAATGATATGTTTGTTTGCAAATATGTGTGTTGTCGTTCAATCCTTTGGCCTTTGGCGTAATTGCAGTATGATTGGGGGTTCCAATCACATCGTGGCAATGCAAAACGGCCTTAAGAGCGTCCTCAGCAGCATAGAATAAATTTTGAAAATTGGAAGGTTCCTTTTACCATAGATATCCACACCCTCACCATATACGGTTATTGTATTTCAAATCTGCACATAAACAGTATAATGTCTCGCAATATCACCATTACATCACAGTTTTGGTGCTTAATATGATTAACACTCCCATATGTTCATACACAGTGTCTCAGTCATACCAAACTTAGATTACCACAAAGATATGCTAAATCTATGTTCAAAATAGCACTACACAATTCACATCAATTCACCATTCTGATAATTTGCAACATACTCCAGAAAGACATTACCAAAAAAACATTAGGTTATCCCCACTATATCCCGTCCTTAGCTTGTCCCAGTTGTAATTTCATCACTGGTTGATCAACAAATATCCTTATCATATTCCCTCTATCACAATGACATCACCATTTTGATAGTCAAGTCCCTGCTAATTATGGTTGTATCCCATCATCTATCTATATATATATATATATATATTAATACACATATATATATACATACATATACATGTATCCCTCTAAATATCACTCTAAAATCACCATAATATATAGATTAATCAAGATTACCCGGCGGTAAACTACCATAGATGTGGAAAGTCCACCATTTCTAGATAATGTTCATCTGGAAACCATGGGTTTTCCACGTTTACCAAGCGGGTAAGCGATGATATCACCATCCGATGCACCAGACACCGTGGCCACCTTGAGACCCTTCTCCTTCAGCATGTCTTTCAGCTGCGCCACCGTCAACTTGGAGAGATCTTCTACCAGCTCCTGTGAAAATCTGCTCAGACAGGCTTACAGCAACGACAAAATAGATGGAAAAAGTATGAAAAAGTGGGAAACCTGGAGATTCTGGAGGATTTATTATATATAGGGATTTCATGGGATTATGATGGGGTTATACTGGGATTTGAAGGGACTTAATGGGATTATGATGAGACATAATGATTTAATAAATTTAACATCTATAACATAACAGTATGCTATGGAAAATCACATTTTTTAGGAGCTATGTTAAATGACCAGAGGGTGAATAGCATTTATATAGTGCAAGACTCGAAGTTAGAATGTGCATTTCGCAATCCTGAAAAAAACATCTAGTTCTCGTGAGAAAAGCCTGGGGTCAAGACTTACTGTGTAACGTCGCACCCGAACCTCCCAACTATGTCACCAAAACCAACAAATATCAATATCAACAAATCATGATCATGTTCCCTTTTGAGAACGGTCGATGTTCATTGCCAAATTGGATTCTCGCAAGAAATGGCGGCTTCTCCAGGAAAATTGGGACAGCACCAAGAGGAATGGGCTGCAAGCAGCATATCCATGATAAAAAAAACAACAACGGGAGCATTACCAACGATTGCAATTAGTTAATGATGCTGAACAGCGGTGAGAGCCCATGGGAACCACTTCAAAAGAGTTTCTTGTAGTCGATCACCTCTCATCACTTTCAGTTTCATCTCATCTATGAACGGTAAGAAACACACAATATTTGGTTTCATCATGAAACACGTGTGCTTTTCCAGGTCATCAGGTCATGTGTTCCCGAAAATATCCTAAAATGAAAACAAGCAGACAACAAATGTACGCCTAGGTATCACGGTTGCAGTGCTGAGATTCTGGAGCTCTAAACCAATGCTAAACGGCTCACCACAATGTCCTGATTCCTGAATTTACTCCATACAGCATGGAAACAAAAAAGTGGTAAACTTGCCAAACGCAAACAAGAGATTCAAACTATATATGTGCAGATTGATCTCCGATGCTGACGTTTCTTGCAGCTCCTCATCGTCGAGCTCTTCTGGTTCTTCTTCCACCTCCTCTGGTTCTTCTACGTCATCCTCAAAGACGAGACGGCTTTCGTCCTGATAAACATGCGCTGCCGCCGTGGGCACATGACAGTCGCTCTGGCTTTGTTGGGTTAATGAAACTGGGCTCTGACAGCGTTGAGAAATGTCTCAACCAACATATCTAAGATATGCCTAAATAATGAACTATTTAGTTTCATTGCTGAATGGTCCATCTGGTCCCTGAGCATGGATCTTCAGATTGCAGCTCAACATGTATATATATATTAGTATATATATATATAGTATATATAGGTATAACTATCTGCCAAACCGCAGCATACAACATGTTCCAAACTCTTGGTTTGCCTGGCGCTTCGAAGTCAAGGTGATCTCACTATGAATAGTGGCTGATTCAAGCACAGGTCTTTTAGCTGGCAAGCCAGCATCGCCCACATTTTCCAAAATATCACTTTACCCCCAGTAATCAATGTAAATACCAATACATGTAAAACAATCAACATGTCTGAGAGATTCTTCTCCAACTCAACATTGTTTAAACTTTATACATATATATATATCTAATTATATACATACACCTATTTAAACAAATCATAGATCAAGCACAAACATTCACTCAATTCCATCTGGTGACATTTACTAACAGCAACAAAAAAACATTAGCAACATAGTAAAGACAAAACACATGATGAACCCCGGCTCAGAAACACAGAAATTAACGACAATCATATCATGGGAATATCATGCCACCCACCCCTTGCCTCGATTCCATGAGAAACTATAACATTATGTAATATTTACTGTATGATATGTATCATATATCATATATCCCAAATTCTTGATGATAGATATACCATGTGGAGGTGTCCTAAAATGATCTAAAATGGGGATACACCCCACATCATACAAGATTGATATGATATTTAGATAGATATATGACACATATTGAATCAACCATGGTGACTCGGGGTACCTCCATGACATAGGAAGCCTCCATATCCTCTGGTAATTTGTTACATAGCTATTGAACATGGCCCTTTAGTTCGTTGATTTACCTCTTAAAAGATGGTGATTTTCCATAATTAATGATGTTAGTTACTGCTAGTTTACCAGAGGGTAGAGGGTATCTCAGCCAACCCCTCAACCCAACCGCAACGCCGCGTTGCGGTCCTGCACCTGATCCTCCGTGTTCTGCGGCGTCCTGGTCAACACCCGCAGCCATTGCCGCAGCGTCTCCGCCACTTGCTGCGCCTCCTGCGCCACGTCGGAAGCCCCTCCTTCCAGGGCCTTGAAGCGGGGGAGCCACGGTTTCATATATTGAATTCGTATGTTAAATGAATTATAGCCTCAGAAAGTCTCAGTAATAGTATCCACGGTTTTAATTAGATTGATAATGCTATGATTTATAGTCTCAGTAGCAGTAGAAAAGTATCAATCAATACCTATCATCCGAAGGTTTGCCAGCATTTTTCCACTTCGGTAGCAGGTCGATCGCCAGCATGATATCAATGGATTCATCCACATGGGAAGTCTCATAGTTTGCGAATTTCAGTCCCAAATCTCTTCATCCAATGAAAAGCTGCTGAAATCTCTGCTTAAGTGCCATTTTTGTCCACTATGCATTTTTTTTAGAGAAATCATCCAAGACGTCAGGGTCTTCTTTTGTTGACCAAACAGCCAAAACTATGGAAAAAATGGATATGCCGGGATGCCCCACTAGACCAAACAGCCAGAAGTTATACCAGGTATCTCCAATTTCTGGACCAACCAAGCTCTAGTATCAACTGGTTGAATCATGTTAAATCCTGATTCTCTCCAATTTGTTGATCTTCTTTTGAGTGGTGAAATATGGTGAAATATCGTGAAATCCTGATGAGCTTCGATTCCGGGATTATTAAAACCAATCTCAACTCCATTTTTCCCACAATTTTCAGAATTTTTCACCATTTCTGATATGTTTCCCCAATTTTTCGGCTGGCTTTTCGGCTTGGCCGCTAAGAACGCCAGGGCACATCCAATGCCTTCCACGCGATGGCCGCAGTCACTTGCTCTCGCAGCTGTAACAGCAGGGTGTTGCTGCGACGAAGGACACCACCCACCTGGAGCCAATGATCCAAAGTCATGCAGGTGTGCATCTTCTGGTCCTGGAAGGCGCTTGGGATTGCTAAATCACTATCACAAACACAAAAAAAATATCTAAGAATCTACATGTGTACATCATGTCATATTGTAAAACATCGGTATATATACACATATGTTTATTTGTTGCTCGTAATTACGTTCACACACACATATATATATATAATTATATATACTGTATATATATATATATGTATATGTTTATATGTGCGTATATCCGTATATATATATATATATACATACATATACATAGAACATGTACTGTAGTACATGTGATATCATATGAAATCTATCTAGATCCAATTATCATACATGTAGATCCAACTATTAGTATACTACTAGTACACTATTACTACTATATACAGCATAGATCCAAGTGCAGTATTTGTTTTGTACCGTGCGCTCGTGATCCTTCGAATATTTTTGAAGCCTCAGCTCCAATCTCCACCAGGTAGTGCCCCCCCAGTTATGCTTGTTGGTTCATAAGCCTCCGTTAAGTAATCTTAAGTATAATCATAGTTAGCCATATTCAACCATAGTTGGTATATATAATTACTAGGTACTACTAGGTAATCTAAGTTGGTTTACAACCCCCCTTATATTTCTACCATAAACCATAGTTAATTAACCACGTTATATACATAAGTCAACTGAGCTAACTATACAGAACCACCTTGCACATGGTGCCGAGACGTGCCGAGCATCGTAGGATGTCTTGGAACGCAAACCGCCAAAGAGAGCGATTTGCCAATCGTGGATCAACGTGGTGCTGTGCCTCAGCCGCTTTTGACGGACGAGTTTCGAGGCCGTTCTGAATGGAGTCGCAAGCACAAAGCGAGAACGTTTCAATAATATGAACAGCACAAGCGCTACTAATATTCATAAGATTCATATTGTTATGTATATAATCATATATATATGTGTACATATGTTTTTCAGTACCATCAAAATCTAGCAAATGATACAAAATGCAACTTGTTGTCGGCTAACCATTTTTCCAAAGGTTCTACACAAATATCACAACTTGGGTTCACTAGCAATTTGGGAGCATGGCCATGTTTCTATGCCCACCCTTACAGTTGTTGAATTAGAATCCCGTTTTTCCTCAGTTTAGACCATACAAGTATAGCACATCTACCTCTTGACTTCTTCTGAACACATATTCATGCGTGTTTTCAAGTTTACGGCACATCAAAAATGCATGGTTCATCATTGTCAGAATCATAATCTTCATTTTTCCTCATCATCATCAGTCATCATAACAATCATGTGTGTTGCTTTATTCTTCATCATAACCAGTTTATCTTTTTACTTATTCATCATCATTTCCTGTATAAAATGCCATGTTGGGGGTTGCACTCTAGTTTGAAAAAACAAGCAAAAACATGAAAACACACAGCGAATTCTTAAGACTTCAATCTCCACCACAGCAACATGTTCAAAACCTATTAGTCATTCCATTGATATTATATTGTTAAGTTGCTAGGGATTGCCATGATTGCTTGCTTGTAATCATCCTGAATGATATTATATTGGGTGGTACAATCCAAAAACTACATGATCATTAACAAACCATCATTTATATGAAATACATCCCCATATCTTTGAAGGTCAAACATCAACGACTCTTCCCATTTCAATCCCAGGCTTTAGCTCCACTGCTGCCGGGGGCGCATGTAGGTTCGATGCGTGGAGGCTGCGTCGCAGTACAACCACCAGGGATGAGTCTCGTGCGCGTCAGCGTTCACGGAGGCAGGAGACATATTGGCTTCGGCGAAGCTACTGAGCCTTGAAGAACTTGGGTCGATGGAAAGAATGTTTCAATGTGATTGGTAAAACAGGGACATCTAAAACAGGAAAGCCTCTGTTCTTTTCATGGACAAAATCCCAGGGTTTCCAAGATTTTCCAATCCGAACTTTGCCAAGGTGAGACTCGCAGTCTTCGGTGTACAAACATATGGGATTTTGATTGCAGAAAAACCATGGGTTTTTATATATAAACATTAATATACCATTGATATAGTGACCAGTTAGGTACCCTACTCCTATATCAACGTTACGGCTTTATTAGTCCATTGATCTAGGACCTAGGAGTATGGGGGGCACTCACCTATCTATTCACAATCAGGGTACCCCGGTCCCTCCTCAATGTTTGCTATATAGTAAGAGTAGCTATGCAGCTATGCATGCCATATGAATCTATGCTTAACAAATGTAAATCTATGTGTATATTATATATATATATGTATGTATGTATAATTTGCCACATACAGGAATAGTAACTATGCATAATATGGCGATGAATCTAGAATATATATCTATATATGAAAGCACCAGCCCATTCAAACGAACCAGCAACTTAAAGTTCCTCTTGTTCTCTTTGGAGCGCATGGCCACGTTCCCAGGGTATGCGCTGCACAAGACGGTGGCTAAGAGCGCATCGCTGTCTTCAGCGTCCTCGATCAAGCCTGGGTCCAAAAAGAAGTCGAGGCTGGGGATATTTGGGATTGCCTCTAACAGTAACTCTTTAGGGTAATATGCCCCTCCAATTGCCACTATTTATATATATATATACCCTCTGGTTATTTAACATAGCCATGGAAAATGGCCCATTTATAGATGGTTTACCTACTAAACATGGTGATTTTCCATGGCTATGTTAAATAACCAGAGGGTATATATACCCCTAATTAGTGGAAGGGCCAGAGGATTCAAGGATCCAAAATGCTGGATACATCTGGTACATTGGAATTAACTCATCACACATGATCAATACATGGGAGTTTCAATGGATCGGGTTGGGAAAATGTTGCAGAAAACATAGTTGTCCGCTCTCAAATATAGGGGGTTCCTATAGGTTTTATAGGTTTTTCAGCATTCTTCATCCAATTTTTGGGATGTTGGAAAAAACGGATTAGTGTTTCTCAGTTTTTCTCTGGTTTATGCCATTGAAAACCATCTGAAACCACCATGCAAACACTTCTTTCTCCCTTTTAAATGGTCTCGCTGCTTGGGCCATGGCTATCAACTCATGTTCTTCAGAAGGTAAACCGATATTTCGCATGCTGATACTTCACATGCAATGTAGGATGCTCCGATTACAATCGAGTAAACAAGCATCAGCATACGTTCAAGCAATAATGCACTTGTCAGAAACATAGTGAAACAAACATATTTAGGACATCGTTGTAGCTTCTCCAGCCATCCCAATTTATTTTCAAAGGTCCCGACCAGTTATGCTTGTTGGTTTACAAACCCCCATGGTACCCCAAAATGGATGGTTTATACTGGAGTTGATGGATTGAACTAGAACTTTAGTCAAATTTTTGGCGTTTTTTTTGAGGGGAAATGTACTGACGAACTGCGGCACCACCTTGTATGAATTCCAACCAGGAGCTTTCAGGCGAATCCTCCTCTTGCTCCACTTCCAACAGCGACTCCTCAAATTCTCCCCTGCGCTGCGTGACTCAGGGCACCAATGGAGCCCCACATTTGGTCATGTTTAGATATTTTAAAAAAAACATAAATCCAATTTATAGATATTGAACCATCCAATTTAAAATTCGAAATCATAGCCACTTGTGCTAATTACAGCATGGTGTCCAGAAGCACCATCCCAGGTGACCTGCACGACCCGAGTTGAGCCTACCTGTCATTTAGGGGATGATACATGATGCCAAAAAACGTTTAGCGGTTTATGGTTTGGGGTTGACTGTACCACATTGTCATATCTTTAGTTGGTACATTCCCACTGATTGATTGTCAACCCCGAACCCTTCATGGTTTCTACTAGTTTCTACCACAATGTTTCACAAGGCCACACGGCCACAAGGCCAAAACCCATCTGTCATTTCAACCCTGAATATCATGAGTCATTGGTACTGTACCTTCTAGGGGGTTAGCCCATATCTCAGCAAAAACTTAGTTCGGATAAGGATCCCAATCGACTTCCTATGACATCCATCATCCAAGTACCTCTCCATATATATATATATATAATATACATACACGTGTATATATATATCATATGCATCCATATACTTGATCCATGTTCAACCCCAGACCGTTTGGATGTATATAAATGTTTAGTTTCTATTCATGTTCCACCAAAAAGATCTAATATGTTCACAGTTCTGTGGATCCAGTGAATATATAGAAAAGTAAAAAGTTAGTAAAATAGTGACGAATTGGTTCTTTTTGGCGGGGATATATACTATACTCCATATAAATTCATACAAATTCTATACTATACGTTTTTGGGGGCTTATATGGGCTTATATATACATATTATATATATACACACATGGTAAATGCCCAGTTCGCAAACTGTTAGTTTACCATAGGGTTTAAACCAGCAAACGTCACTAACTATAGATAGTTAAGTTGATTTATACCATTTTATACCTATCATTTCCCTATGGTTTCTGCTAGATATATGGAGGTTTCCATAGTCATGGGGGTACCCCAATAGTCCTGATGGTTAGTTTACTATATGTGGGTTTCCATAGCCATGGGGCTACCCCCAAATGGATGGTTTATAAGGGAAAGACCTATGTACTGTAAACCATTTGGGCTATCCCCATGACTTATATAGGGAAACCTCCATTTATATAGGGCTATCATGGGCTATCCCCATAGTCATGGATGGTTCCATAGTCATGGTCATAGTAAATGGATCATTTTGGGCTATCCCCATGACTATGGAAACCTCCATGCCCTCTGGTAAACTAACATAACTATGGAAAATCATCATTTTTAATGGGAAAATCCACTATCACTGGCCATTTTCAATAGCTATGTTAGATTACCAGAGGGTATATCCTGATGTTTGAAACCCGCCTGGTCTCCAGCACCTCCGCACTGGCATCCCTGGTCTCCGCCGCGTCCGAAAGGGTGACGGGTCCACTTAAGGACACGCCGGCGTTGCGGAGGAGGCCGGCGCGCTTCATGTCCTGGTCCCACAATGTCCCACAAAGCCCTTCAAGAAACCATGGGGAAGGGGCCCTTTCAGTGGGATATATGATATATATATATGCAATATATATATATGAATACAATATGTATATATATATAGACACGCATATATTATATCAACTATACATATGTATATATATATATGATATATGTTTTGTTTATCTAAAGCAGATGGACTTATGGACTTTAAAAAGTCTATTAACTTAACTTCACATATCATGTTCCTTTCGTGTTTTTTTGTGTCACCCAACTTGACCTGTCACAACTTAGTAAAGGCTTCACATTCACTCCGCGACATTACTCTCTGGTAAAGGTACAAAAAACCTATGGAACATCAACATTAATGGGTAAATCAACTAATAAATATCTATACATAACATTAATGGGTATATAAATCAACTATAAACAATTATAAATGTGCCATTTTCAATAGCTATTTTGACATAACCAAAGGGTATTCGACTTCAGCCCCTGCTTCCAGGATCTTCCAGGGCTCCCGCAGCAAGAAAGCTTTGTCTCGCGACAGGTTGGCCAATCTGGCGCTGCTCAAGTGCTTCTCTTCCGCCCATTGGTTGGCCGCCTTGGCAGCTGAATATCCCAGCTTCATTGGTTCATGGGATCACCATTGTTTCATGGAATTATCATTGATGTTAATATTTGATTATTGATGTCAATATTGATTATGGCATAAAAAAATAATGGCTATTGATGTTAACATTTGTTATTATCCATGCTATTCATGGTTATTGTTCATGTTATTTACATCAAAGTTGCATAACAATTCTTTCATATCCATTATAGAAGCAACCCCAAAAAAACAAAAAAACAATTCCTATTGAGTGCTAATAGCGTTTTTTTCTTTACATTATGGTTACTCTAATATCCAATTATATAATTACACTATATTCCCGATGGATCCAAGTAGCTTCTGGGGTGTGTTGCAGGGGGTTGGCTGTCCCATTATCGAATGTATATATCCCATTCATTAGCTAGTTATAACTAATAAATGGCCACAACTCTAGCTTAACATCACTTTCCCTCGTTGGTGGTATACCTACCCCTCTGAAAAATATGACTTCGTCAGTTGGGATGATGATTATATATTCCCAACTGAATGGAAAGTCATAAAAGTCATGTTCCAAACCACCAACCAGATCCCATGTTTTTTCCACCATCCACAGTCCACAGCCAGGTGGCGACCGGGTCGGAGCTCGTCAGCCTTTCCCACTGCAGCAGCGCCTTGGCGGCCGCCAGCGGGTCCGACCAGGCGCAGAAGGCGCGCTGGGCCTCGGCCAGGTCCCTGCGACTGCCCAGGAAAGGCGTCCTCAACGGGGGGCCCCACGAGTGGAGGTCGCTGGGGTTGGAAAACGAGGGCGTTTTATACATGTTTATCCGTTTGGGATACTGGATTTTGGAGGATTTTGGATGGATTGTAAGGTGGGTTTAGATGAAATTGCTTGGGTTTTAGGTGGGAGTACGCTTGGGGTTGTGTGTGTGTGTTAATTCAAGTTTAGTCAATCTTTGGGGTGAATGGCTGATTCATGTCATACCCATCATCATACTTGTCATACTTCACCGAGCGGAAATTTTGGGATGATTCACGATGATTCCTCGAATCCTACCAATCATCTGGTATGCGCTGGAATATTGATCTGGAAACGTAAACATAAACGTGTCATGCACATGATTTCCAAATGGGAGCGTATGGGTCGAATTTTGAAACACCACCAAACAATGAATGCATAATGAGCACGACCCATAATATATTCATACTATCAAATAGTATGGTTCTTGACCTATCACCCATCCAGCAAATTCTATGGCCTGAAGGTGGCACCTTTGATCCATGTTCAAGACATATACACTTGCAATATATATATATATATATATCAACATGTATCAACAATGTATCAAATTCAAAATCATCCAATACATCTATTTGGAGTGCATCAATTTCGTGAACTTCGAATCTACAAGGACCGCTTTTTTTTGGTCCCTGAAAGCAGGTGGAGAACCCGGTCCTGCCACCAGCTGCAACCAGAAGTGCGGCCGATTGCTCTGGGATGCCCAGAATACATCCCAGCAGGGCGGCGCGGCCTGGGAGTAGGGCTCCAACAAAGAGGAACGATCATCACAAAAAAAACAGCAAAAATTCGAAGTGATGAAACGATCATCACAAAAATGAGAGCTAAGTTGGTAAAAATGTTGACACATGTTGAAACTATAGGGGATACCACCAATAGCTGGGGATATATTGGGAACCAATGACATATATACATATCTATATATATATAAGGGATGCATTGAGATTCAATAATAGGAATATAATGGGATGTAAGGTGGTACCCCAATTTGTTAGCTAAGTTGGTTTATAACTAACTCCAATGTCACTAGGGTTTATGCTACATACATCGAACTAGTTCGTGGGAGGAAGCGCATTTTTAGGGGAGACCACCAAATGGCCAAGTTGAATGTAAAGAACAACTTAAAGTTTTGATGATAAAGACGTCTGATTTTGGGATGCCCCATTTTTTCAGAGAAACTTTTTTAATCACCATGGAATCACCAGGAAATCACCAGGAAGGGGTGAATTGAGATGGCATGGACAGCCTAAAACAGTAAGATGCCTGCAATTCATGGATCACCAACATAGGAAACATCATTCATTCAGAAACGTCTGGCATTTTCTTCAATCCACTGGCGGATCAAGGAGCCCTTCAGCTGAGGCTACCCATCCCCATGGCCTAGGAGTGGTTCCAAGGGCAAACGTGCCAGTACTTCCCCAATAGGAAGCAGCACGGGGCAAACTTCTGGGTCAGGATCCGAATTGTCCTGGCTTGGGTCCAAAGTATTCGAATCTGGCATCAAATCTGATTTCTGTTAGAATTCAAATGTTCTGAATTGCGAAGGTGGTTGCAAACTTGAATGAACAGCAAAGCAAACTGCTTTATGAATGCCGCGACTCCTGCAACTGCTATCTGCCTATACCCACAAGGTGCGGCCCCATAGTTTGCTAAGTTGGTATAAAACCCCAATGGCTGTTGGGTTTATGGCTGGTCAAGCCCCCATCTATCTGGCTTTGCCTGCAGGCTACCCCAAGAAATTGATCATTTATCATCATTTCCTTATTAAGATTGACATAGAATGTGGCTATAGAAAGACCCAATCATCATCACATTGTTAGGCATTGTTAGTTATATCAAGTTATATCAAATCCCATGAATCATGTTCACTATCCCTAAGTTTGCTAAATATCTAAACTGCACATATCCAATATGTTTAATGTTTACGAATTTCCATGGTGAATCTTAGATACCTGCCACACATTCGATCTTAGCCGGTCAGTACATTTTACCTTTGATAGCAAAAGATAAAAATACTATAGTATCTACCAAAGGTTAACCCAGATATCTATGGTCATTATTGATGATTACATTGATTACCATATATATATACATATGAATATATACTGTATTAAATATTAGGTTATATATATATATATGTTAATTATGTATAAATAGGTTATATATAAATATATATGTTACATAGATATATGTTATATATATATATATATTTATGTTATATATATAGGTTATATATATATATATATTATAGGTTATATATATAATTATCTATTATATCCCATATATATATACATATGAGTATATACTTTATTATATATTAGGTTTTATATATATATATATATATATATATATATATGTTACTTATGTATAAATAGGTTAAATATAAATATATATGTTACATAGATATATGTTATATATATATATATGTTATATATATATATAGGTTATATATATACAGTGTCACACTTGCTGCTCTCCGGTTGCATCTGCCTTTTTGCAACAGCAGATCTGGACTTCAACACCTTTGGTGTTATCAGAACAAACATGCATCCGCATAGCTCATCTTTCGCCT